>OBXV01000243.1_pt1 | contig 44818 bp, 70 predicted proteins | sample 1495451 | NCBI WGS metagenome assembly OBXV01 (sample SAMEA2580178, study PRJEB22360) | human gut metagenome | biome: human gut; feature: human-associated habitat; material: faeces | place: Denmark | collected 2008/2010 | reverse complement strand
GAAAGAGTGACTACGAAATTATATAGCATTTCTTCAAAAATTGCAAATCATTATCTTAGTAAAATATTGTAAGTTCGATGTTTAACAAAAAAAGGCTACTCTCTGGTGTGGAGAGTAGTTAAATCTGAAGGTATATAATATCTTAATTCTAATAAAAAATCAACAAAGATTATGTGATTTTGCAAAAATTTATTGATTTTTTTTGATTTTATCTTATAATATATATGTGGATATAATCCATTTATGCTCATCTACCGTGATGTAGAAGGAGTTTCTGATTACGTCATTTAATTTATTAAATGGCGTTTTTTGTTTTTATATATCGCTATATTCTGCCTTATTATCTTCATATTTTTTAATATAATAGCTCTTTTTTATGCTAAAAAAGCCGACATAAAGCCGGCTTATCGTCCTCATGAACAAATAATGGGGGGAAAAAGGGCGATACAATCATTAAGTGATTGCTTATATACTATACTACTTATATGTTGAATTGTAAACAAAAAAAGCTACTATCTGGTGTGGAGAGTAGCTTTAATTTTACGCTGTTACCATTATTTCATGAATCCGTTCTCTCACGTCATATTTATCTAGAGAAATATTTTTTGTCGATATCATATATGTCAATAACCCTGTATCACTGATAATAGGATCGCCATTGTCATCAGTATATAATTCAAACCCTACTTTTTCATAAAACGCTCTCAACTTTGGTCTATTTTCACACTCTAGATATATAATTCTCCCGCCTATAAGTTTATGTACTTGTAAAACTTTATGCATAGTTAAATCAAAAAGATCTTTTCCTGTAATAAGTAAATTATAACAATTCTTATAATTTTTTCCAAATTGTCCAATTAAAATTGCTGACAACTGACTGTTTGCTTCAAACCCTGTCCTAAGGATAGCTTTTTTTCGTTTATTGCTAATACTATTATCAAAAACTATTGGTAATGACGTTAAGCTAAAATAAGCTACAAGAATCATTTTGGCATCATCTATACCAAACACTAAATAAGTTCTACTCTTATCCATATTCTCAAAGAGAATTGCTTTATGCTTTAAAAAAAATTCGACATCTTCATTCAATGGACACAAAAAATCGGCAAGAATATCTCTGACAGATTCCTCGCCGAATTCATTCAACAAGTCACATAATTGTATAATCTGCAATTCCAAAATTATCACTTCCCAAAAATTTTCCGTAATGATTTCACGTCAGCATCTTTAGCTACTGGAATTTTGCTTATCGTCGTTCTTTTTTTACTATTAAGGATTGTATCAAACGACTTCGCAGACTTCTTATTGACTTTTATAGAACCATCGAAACTTTGCGTAGCCATCGAAATCCCTCCTTTACTTTATAAGGGGCCATTTCCCCTCTACATCATTATAGTATAATAATAAAATAGCAATGTCAATCATAATGTCATTTTTTTGTCAAGTATTGAAAAGAATGTAAGTGAAGAAAATAACTTACAAAAAAAGCCACTCACTCCCAAAGGAATGAGTGGTTATTTCATATATTAGACTTCACGCAGCGGTCCGGCATACAACCATATTTTACGACCTCCGACATTTGCCTGCACTGAATTTGTAGGTTTATCCACCGCAAGCACCTTAAATTTCTTGTCACACTTCCAGTAATCGCCTACGCTGAACACTTGTGACTTCGTTTTCTTACCGCTCTTATCGCACTTGGTAAGTGGTCCCGCCTGAATGGAGTTACCGCCGTTCCCGGTCATCTCCTCGCACCAGATGCTATCCATGTTGGCCAATACCTGGTCTACGCTATGTATTCCTGGAATGACGAAGTATTCTCCTTTATGCAAAATCTGATCAGGCTGTCCCGGTTTCGCAGGCTTGGAAGGTTTCTTATGTTCTGCAGGTTTGTTCCCTGGTTTCTGCTCTGTACTGTTTGCTTTCAGCTGGAAGCCTTCTGCAATGCCGTCTACAATGCCCTGTGCCACGGATTCTTTGTGTGCCTGGTATTCGGCCATGTCCGCCTTATTGTCAATGAAGCACGTCTCTAACAAGGCGGAGCTGATGCCTAAACACTTGCATGTATAAATCACCAGCCAGTTTGTCACCTTGACACCGGAACCACCACGCTTCACGAAGTGCTTTCCCAACTTGTTCATGATTGCCTGTTCTACATCGGTATACTGCTCACTGTCTGTTACAAATATTTCTGTTCCGTGTCCGGATCCATTGAATGCGTTAAAATGTACTTCCAGCACATAATCATACTTACTGATTTTGAATGTACCGTTCTGCACGTCGTAGAATGCGCTGCGGTTTTCGTTGTACACATCCACAGTTGCATATTTTCTCAGTTTCGGAGCAATCAGATTGACTAACTCTCTGGTAAGGTTAGCTTCTTTGTATCCGCATCCGGAAGCTCCTGGATCGCCTGCGCCATGTCCTGCAATAAGCAAAATTTTCATTTTTCTTCGTCCTCGCTTTCTTTGTTAATAAGTTTGTCGGCAACAGCTAAGCCGTTGCTCAAAACTTTTGGTACGTTGAATCCCGCTTCAACGAAATTTTCACAGATGGAGCGTGCTTCATTCACAATCAAGCTTGCCAGTACGAACCATCCAAGCAGTGTTGTAATCTGCAAGTCTACACCGATTATCTCACCGATTTCGATCAAGCCCGCTGCAACCATAAATGCAAACGTGATCATGATCCAGTATCCAATCTTTTTAAGTACTCCTTGCCAACCCTTTACTGAATTTTCTTTTTTCATGATTCTTGACTTCATCCAACCTGTTACCCAGTCTGCAATATTAAGTGCAAGGAACAAAGCAAACAGATACCAGTGTTCTCCGAATATCACGCTGATAACTGCTATAACAGTGCCCACAAATGCGTTGTAGTTGTCTGTGATTGTTTGTGCCATATGTTTCATATACCTCATCTCTTTCCGCCATTCTTGGCAATATGTAAGGCGTTTAACGCACGCCCATGCGAGATACTTGGATCACCCCCTATCCAGCTTTTATTTCTTCAGCCTGTTTCTTCGTTATCATCCCACCAGCTATAAATATTTCCAGATCACTGTCTTTATAGATTCCGGCATCATAATACTCTTTGATCCAACGATACATCATACTGCATCACCTGCCTTCAGCTTTGCTAATTCAAGCAGGACAGCAGCATTGAATCTTTCCTGCTCGGACAATTCCGGCTCGATAGGCGGGAAAAGCTCTTGTTTTTCCTCTTCTGTCAATCTTCTGATCTCCTCGTTTTCATAGATGTAGTTATTTTGCAGCGCATCATCATACATAGGCTGACTATATTTCATTTCTAAATAATTTGCCTGTGCATGTCCGTATACCGCATTATCATAACCATCATCAATATGTACATATCCTCGTGATTCCAAATCAGCTTCCGGAAAGAATGCAGTCGATTCTATTCCATCTATAAGCTGTTTTTCATTTATATGGGCATATACCTTATAGATTCCTTCTTGCATGTTATCCCTCCTAAACAGGTCGGCAATCGATACGTATGTCTTTCACAAAACACATGGTCTTTCCGATGGCTTTATTTGCTATAAAATATAAGATCCTATTTACATCGACCGTAACGGAAGATAAAGTAACAGGAAATTTGATTTGGGTATCACTTATGTCGTAAAATCCCTCTATCGTTACTGTCGGTTTAGACATTTTACGTACTCTCATATTAACTAAAGGTCTGGCGCATGTTGCTGTATTGTCATATAATACGCACGTCTGATTGTCTCCGAAATATTCAAAATATGCCATACTTCTTAACATCGCTAAGGTGTAATCCTCTTTCGCGTGTGCATAGGCGATCGATCCTGTATACATAAAGCAATATTTCACATCCACTCTGCCATAGACAGTTAACATGAATTTTAAGATATCGTATGTTTTTTCAGATGGGATATCGATCGTAACGGTATGCAATCCCGCGCTTTCTATCCGTGTCACTCCATAGCTCTGCTCGTTATACATTCCACCTATTGTATTTGCTTCACAGATTCTCACATTTGCCGGATAAGACTGTGATGCAGCTGCATTAGATGCTATATTTTCAACCGTTACACCGATCGTCACTTTCTTGCCGCGGTAATGATCTGGTATCGCTTGGTTTATTGATACCCATCCATAGTCAGTATTATTTATCCTTATGCCATCTGTCAGCTTTGTTACACTCTTCTTCGTACCATCTCCATAAGAATAAAAGTACCACATATCAAGACAATAACCATTATCCCCATAAACGCTTTTCCCTAGCTGATTACATTGAAAATCACCATCTATGATTTCATTTTCAGGTGCAGTCATAGAGACTGATGACAGTGGTTTTCCTGTTGCGTCATTCACGGAAGTAGGACCGATCTCTCCCTGTGGTCCAACAGCACCCTGTGCGGCCATCTTCACCCAGTAGGTCGCATTAGTTGGCATAATCGTTGTTGACGATGTATGTGACTTTAAACACCCATACATCGCGCCACTATAGGCCACTGTATCGATCTGTGTGCTATCACACTTATATGCCTTCCCTGATGCCCAAGCTCCCTGATTTTTGTATGACGTCCCCTGTACGCCTTGTGCTCCGCTCGGTCCCTGCGCACCGGTGTTACCTTTTACTCCTTGAATCCCCTGATCACCTTTATCCCCCTTATCTCCTTTGTCGCCTTTCGGACCTTTAAAATTACCTACTAATACCTTTGGCATATCACCACCTCCTAATCCGGTATGACCATATAGATATTGTTATTCGCATCAACCTCAAAGCCAGGTGGTGCAGTCGCATCAGAATAATTGCAATAGAGATTTCCTGCTGCATCCCCTGTAAATGCGATCATGCCATTTGCCGGCGTTACGACACCATCTGCTCCCTTATCGCCTTTATCACCTTTATCTCCCTTGATTCCTTGGATACCTTGATCTCCCTGCTCTCCTTTTGGTCCTTGTATTCCTTGGATACCCTGCGATCCGACAGGTCCCTGAATCCCCTGAGCACCTGTAAACTCTCCGTTCTCCAGTCGTCTCTTGATATCGTCAATTACTGCCTGTGCATCAGATACGACCTTATCAGTCCTATCCTTGAAATCATGATTGAATATCTGAGTAAACAAGGATAATGCAACGTCTTCCCATCCCGGCTCCCTTGGAGCATTCGTAGCCTGTGGATTGAGTGACTGCGTGATGTAAAATTCCACCGGTGAGGTTGGTATCCTGATCATATCTTTCTCTGAGCCTTTATAAGCACACATCGAGATATAGAGATTGCCCTCTTTCTCAAAGGCTCCTCGTGGTAAGGTCAGTACACTCTTGGTCGTATCAAATTCCAGTACACCAGTCTTCACCATATCCCTATCGTGGCAGTACAGCCACAGGAAGGAATAGCCATCAAAAAAGCTGTCAGTGAATTCAACCGACAGCTGTAGGTTCTCAGCATATTGATATGCGATTTCGGTATTGTCATTTTTTAATATCGTCCCATACTGTTGTATTTTTCCGATTATGATGCTATCCATTTAATCACCTCCTACATAGCTTTTAATCTATTCTTCAACGTAGCGTAATCAGCTGGTGTTATTTTTCCATCTCCATTAAAATCATAGTGGTAGACCATATCATCATCAGCATTTATGGTGCCCATAATTATCAAACGGATAATATATAAGTCAGCCCATGTATAGATATTGGTGATTCCACTATTCTTAATTTTGACTGTACCATTATATAATCCATTGGAATTTATACTCCATCCTCCAATGTCCCCGTCGTTTGTCCTAATAGTTCCGCCATCGAATAATGTTCCTGTTATCGTTGATCCAGATATTTTACCTGTGATTTCCGCATTAGTCGCTTTTAATCCATTTGCTGTAACATTTCCATCAGCATCCACATTAAATTTGTTACCATTCGTAATCCGGATACCTCTTAATGTTCCGGCTGTTATGAAATCTGCATTGAACTTTCCATCGATCGTCCATGCAGAATTATACGGTCCCTGCCATCCATTCTGACTGAATGCTATACCTCCAAGATTCATCCTAATGCAATACTTTGCATTCTCTTTCGGTAATGCATCCAGGATATAGATCTCATTCTGCGTCTGGTAGATATATCCTTTCTCTGCCCACTCATTGATAAGCTTTGTTGCCATCTCCTGCGCCTGCTGCAGCACTGATCCTTTCAGTTTTTCACCATCGTTGCCAAGAATGGATATCGCATCATTCACCTTCCCTGTAATGGTCTGTGGTTCTGAGGATAACGTGATCTTGTTCTTCTCAGGAGAATCGTGATACTTCTGCAGATTGATCACCTTTTCTATGATCTCCGTATGCTCGTCGATGATGACATGCGCAATATCATACAGCCCCATCTTCAGGAAGCTGTACCTATCATCTGTTTCCGCAAGGTCATTGACCGTGACCTCAAAGGATAATACCGGATATGCCTGTTCCTTCAGCTTCTTCTTAGCATCGGCAAGTAGGTTCTCCGGAATCGTATACCGCTCATCTTTCCATACGATCCAGATTGGATGCGCCTTGCCTGCATATGCATTATCTTCAACGTAGGTCTTCCCTCCATTTATGGATGCAAAATTCACATAGCCGCCATCCTCATTCTGCTTTCCATATGCCGTGATCCTGGTAGCAAAATCTTTTGAATTGCCTTTCATCTTAACACTTTCCAGATTCAACTGTGGAGTGATATAGATTCCTTTATCTACGACCTGTTCAGGATCCTTTACAATGATCTGTTTATCAAGTGTTCGGATATCATATGTAACACTGAATATCTCCTGACATTTGAATAACACCTCATAATCAGACGCATCTTCCATCTCCAAGGTCCTTCGATAATCCCGTATTCCTGCGTTTAAGATAGACCAGCCAGACGGTTTGATCGCTTCCAGAATCTCTGATAGGCTCTTTGTCTGAAACTTCGCTATATCCTTCGTGTTGAGATAAGGCTCGTTTTGATGCCAGTCATCCATATCCAGGCTGCAGGTTATCGTGCATGCTGTCTTCCGCTTGTTGATATCTTTGATCAGATAGCGGTTCTCTTCATTTCTGACTGGTGTTTCATTGGCGATATACCGGTATATTTCATCACTGGGCGAAATGTCAAAGCATAAAGTCTGGGTACCGTCATATTCATATGCTGTATAGTAATTCTGCCGATTGGTAATCGGCAACCAACCTTCCTTTGTGTAAATTTCAAGCATCTTGTCCCTCCTATACGAAAATCGGTGTATATTTCAATACGACTTTTACAGACGTACTACTCATACTGATATTTTGACTTCCCGGATCCAATGTAGGGAAGCTGTTCTGTTTCAGCGTACAATCCGGATATTTATTCGGCTCTGTATCTGTATAAACTTTTTTCAATTCACCATCGAAATAGACCGTTCTGTTTGCATACAGCTTCCGGATGGTGTGCCCATCAATAGTGAAGGAATCCATAGCTGTCATTGGCGTTATTTCATACACACATTCTGTTTGCCAATTACCTGCGACAACGATATGGTTTTCCGCCTTACTAAGTAACAACTGGCGTCTGCTTCCTTCCTGTATGACGGACAACGGGATCGTCACCCTGTACCAGCCCTGCCAGTATTCATCTACGGGTTGGCTCAGTTTGGATAGATAGCACCGATATTTGAATCCATCTTCAATGTCGATCATGTTCTCTTCATGGTTCAATAGCTCTGCCAGAAAATCAGATATATCCTTCTTGCTGCGAAACTCAGCTATCAGTTGCATACTCTTCGGTGTCAACACTCTTTTTCCAAGAACAGGACGCAGGGAGCGTTCAGGCTGAAAGACCTCACGCTCTACTGCATAGGGCTGATATGTAAAGGAATTTACTCTCATATGGAATCGTTCCATCCGTTTGTTGTTTATTCGCATATCACACCCTCCTATCTAAGCTCTGCAAGCTCAACACCCATTTCAGGTGCAAGCCAATGCGCAACTTCTGCACCGTTATCCAATACGAATTTAAACTCATTAACACCATTACGTACTAGCTGCATAGTCTTTGGGAACGCGTTCGTTATCGTTGCCTGTTTTGCGACATTGAGTTGGTTTTCCAATGTAAATCCTCCAATAGATGCATCATACTGACCTTGAATGTCTTTTACCATTTTGCCAGCTTCTTTGGTCATATCTTTGGAAGCTTTTGGGGCTGCCAATTCAAATCCCACGGCAATACCTGGTGGTAACCATTTACCAATCATATCCCGCATCAGTTTGGACGGTGAACCTATATTGAAGAAATCCAACATACCATCTACGATTCCATCGCAGAATCCACTGATCTTATCCAAGATCCACTCCTTTACACTTCCTATACCTTCCCACAGCCCCTTGATAAGGTTTATACCGATATCTACCATCTTGCCAGGCAATTCCTTTGCTTTCTGGACAACAGAATCCACGAGCTGCTTTGCGGCGTTGATACCAGTGTTCCATAAATTAGAACCCCAGTCCCTTACTTTAGACACTGCATTTGTGAGCCATGTCCAAATCTTTCCTGGCAGAGACCTAAACCAATCGACAACGCTATCAATTGTTTTTGATACCCAATCTCTTGCACTGGTATATATATTGCTTCCCCAGGTCTTGACTTTCTCCCAGGCGCTCTTCAACCATTCCCATATCTTTCCTGGTAATGACTTGAACCATTCTACTACCGAGTTTATGAATGCCGGAATATCTTCAGTAACGAAGTTCTTCAGATCGATGCCCCACTGGATGAAATGGCCAATGATTTGTCCGACCATATAACCAATGTTATACGGTAATTGATTGAACCAGTCGATCACACTCTGGATCCACGCCGGAATCGTTTCTGTGAAGAAAGCTATGACACTGTTCCATGCATCCTGGAACCATTGAACGATGCTGTCACATAATTCTTGCAAATTCATTTTAAAAGTTTCCCATGCTTCCGGTATCGTCACTGTAAAGAAATTGACTATGCTTTCTATGATACCGGAGAACCATTCTACAATGCCGTTCCACATATCTGTCCAGAACTGCCGGAATTCCTCAGAGGTATTCCATAGATAAAGGAACACTGCGACAAGTGCTGAGATAGCGGCAATCACTGCTCCCACCGGATTCGCTGCTAAAGCCGCGTTTACACCAAGTATTGCTGTTTTTACACTTCCTACCATTTTAGGGATATCTTGAATGAAATTCACTATTTTCCAAGCAGCGAATGCAGAACCTACAGCTACAATAACAGGTAACAAAGCATTCAAAACCGCCATGATTTCATCGCTATGTGATAAGACACCGGTAAGTGCAGGAATAACCGTATTAGACAAAACATCACTAAGCCCCTGCATCGCTTTTCCTGCAAATTCATTAAATGTATCTTTTAATGTAGAAATCTTACCATTCAATGTTTGTGACTGCTTGTCCATTGACTGAAAATACTTACCGCCTGCTGATGTAGAACGTTCCATAGAAGCAGTTATCTCATCAACAGAAAGCGAACCGTCAGATATACGGTCATAAAGACTGGCCATAGATTCACCTGTGCTCTTACTGATTTCTTGTAATGGATTAAAACCTGCCTCTATCATCTGTTTTACATCTTCCAGACTTACCTTACCGGCTGAAGACATTTGACCGTAAGCGGTAGCTATACGTGTCATCTTGTCCGCAGACCCTTGTGATATATCACCGAGCATTTGCATTTTTTTCATTGCATCATCTGCGGTGAAACCATAATTCATGAGTAGCTGTGTCGTATCTGCTAGCTGTGGCAGCTCAAACGGTGTATTAGCTGCAATTTGCTTCAGCTGTTGTGTTATTTGTGCAGCTTTTTCAGCAGATCCAGTCATGACCTCAAATGAGGTCTGATATTGCTCGATACTAGCGTTAAAACTGATACCTGCAGAGGCGAAATCTTTTGCAATTTTTCCAAGCCCAAGCGCTGCAACAGTTCGCTTTATGCTTGAACCAAAGGATTGCGTTTTATGCTCGATTGCATTTAATCTCTTCTCAAAATCATCCTGTTGGAGTTGCAATTCAATGATGATCTCTCCATCATTTGTAGCCATGCTTATCACCCGCCTCTTTCTCTATACGTGCAAGTAATTCAGCCTCAATTTCTTGTGGGGTCCTATCATTCTCTTGACACATAAAATCATTCGGAATCTTCCAAAACTCTTTCAAGCGTAACGCTTCTTTCCGTTGCTCTTTTGGCATTTTATCAATTTCTGTTGTTCGATAACCGATAACCTTTATTAACTGTGTGTTTTCAGTTAATCCGTCAAATAAGCTTTTGAATTCATACCAATGTAAATTCACGGTCAGCAAATCAATATGGTATTGTTGCATAAATGCTGCATAAATAAGATCCATGTCAAAGTCGAAGCGATACGGAATATCTTTACATGGTTTCCCCTTTTTAGAAGGTTTCCCCATCCGATAAAAAGAAAAAAGGGCACGTAGTATGTCCTCCTGATTTTCACGCTGTATGGCCGGGTCTACTTCTAAAGCATTTATCAAAATAGAAGTTTTATAGTATGGGTCGATGGAATCATCCGATAGGATCAATTCAAAACGTATCCAACTACGAAAATCTGTATCTATTCTATAACATCTATCTTCTATTCTTATGGTATCCGGAAGATCTTCTCTTGTTAACCACATTTCTTATACCGTATTTATCCTGGGCTTTTTGGAGTTCATTCGTAAACTTACTAAAATTATTTAAGATATCTTCTACCTGTTCTCTCTCTTCTCTAGCAAGCTGAAGTTGTTTTTCTCTTTGCTCCTTCATGAATTCATCCTGATAGATTTCCATTAACTTCAGAACTAGATAATATGGTCGCAAAGACCTTTCGCTCTTAAATATCTTCTTGTAAGCGCCATTACCTAAAACCGTATCAATCGCATGTTCACACTCTTTCAATAGCCCATCTTTAAATTTGATGCCTTCCATCTGGAGCTGCCTAAAATCTTCCAGCACCGCATTTGAATCTAAATCTAGGACATCACAGTTAAATATCTTTCCATCGACATTTAGTTTTCTAAGTCCATTTGATTCGACTGTAATTATTTTTTCTTCCATGTAATCACTCCTTACTCTCCATCAGCTGTGAATGTTTTCGTTGAAATATCAAACTTACCAATCGTAACACTTCCCTTTTGCGCAAATGTTCCTTCTAATGCTAGCTTTCCGCCGCCTTCTCCTGATCCCGGATTATCAGGCTGTACTTCATAAATACGCTGATATGCTTTGAACTCTCCGGATTTTTCCATCTCATTCCAAGTTTCAACTTCTACTTCAGTGAATTTTTCGCCGACTTTTTCTTCTTTTCCTACAGAATATAACCATGCAGCGAATTTGTCTGATGGATATGCAGTTCCGCCATACGAAACATTTGGCGCATACCCCATCAGATTGCTTTCTGCATTCTTTTCTCCGATATACTGCACCCCATCATCAACATTCGGATTCATGGCTTGTGTCCAATCTGTAAGACCCTTATTGGCCAAAATAAAGGATTCTTCAGAACCGAATTTAACATAGTGAAGATTATCCTCCGTTCTAAGCTCTCTAGATGGTATCGCTTTTGTCATATTATTCAAACCTTCCTTTCTTCTCATAAGTTAGTTTAAAGCCGGCCATGAAAGTGGAAAGTTTGACGCCCTCTCCTTCATAGTCAGCTGGCAAATCTGTCATCTCTAACCCGATTGGGCTTGCTCCTTCTAATTTCAAGGATGGAAAGCCTTGTTTTTCTTCTTCTTCGAAGACGCTAGCCAAGGCATATAGTACTCTAGATAAGTCAAGCATTGCTTTTGTATCTCGCTTTGATGATTGCAATAGAACACTAAAGTTAAACTCAGCTTTATATGCACCCGATATGTATTTTTCTTTTATCACCGGGTCTGCATTTCTTTTGAAACACAGAGATGTATTTTTAGAATCATTGAAATACTCGAGACACCAAGGTATACTATCGACATTGATATTTTTCACATACTCGTACAATCTATCCTCTACTTGTACAATATCCTTTGAATTCATTTAAAACTCCTTTCTGAAAACACGTTTCGCAAACCGTATCCATGAACTATTCTTGACTTTCTTCGTCACTTCGAACCAATCCGATCTACCTGTACCATAAGATAGATTCCTTGATGTATATATCTTCGTTTCTCCACGTTTCGCCCACGGACTACCGGATTTTTTTCCGACCATGACCTTTCCTTTCCATTGGAAATGGGCATACAAGACTGCAAAACCTCCCCATTTTAAGAAATTGTCTTTCTTGGATGTGCTGCGAAATACAGAATTTCTCAAAAAGCTGTCTCTTTTAGGAACGTTTGCGTTCGTATCCTTTGCAATCTGTGATTTCAATGCTAGTATCGTTTTCCATTTTGCTTTATCAACTCGTTTCATCACTTTGTCATGGTCTATTTTTACTCTTACTGACATATGATCTCGATGAATTCTGGCTTATCACGTAGAGGATTTATATTAGACACAGAAGTGATCAGATATTCCTTGTCGTTATATACGATGGTATCATCCACATGAATGGAAAATTCTGTTTCAGCATTAGAGACTTTTTCGACAAGTTTCTTATCAGCGATAAAATCATTACAATCTATCGTGATCAAAACTTTATCGTCTGATGTTATTCCTCTTTTTGATAACTTGATTCCGTATGTTTCATCCACTTTAACATATTTGATAATCGCAGACGCTTCTTTCAATTTCCCACTATCGTCTTCACCAAGCCTATATCTAATTGCAATCTGATGGGGCCTTAAGAATCTAGGGGATATCATAGACAAGCCACCGTTAAGCCGGCATTTAGTAATTCGTAATCGAGAAATTCCTTTGCAATCGTAGAGAACGGAACACCTTGCATAAAATGAATCTTTGTATCATCAATTTCAAAATTAAAGCCACTTGTACTGGCTGATTTAAAATGAAAATCCGATTTTCCGTTGAATGCAAGAAGCCCTCCATTCTTAGAAATGAAGTCAATCTCTAATGTTATTATTTCAGCGAAATCTATACCATATTCTTCTATCGGTCTCACTCTCCAGTAAGGTACTTTTGATTTGATGTAAGAATCAATCAGCCGGCATACGCTTGGTTCCAGCTGATTGAATTCTATTTCATCAAGAGTACCACCGCAATTCCGATACTGCGGATATGTGATCATGGTTACCTCCTGTTACACTTCCTCTACGAGATAGATGCGACCGTTCGTCAGCCCTGTGATAGTTGTAACACCTTCGCCAAGAGCTGCCTTTTCCGCTTCCTCTGTAAGTGTTCCATCTGCAGCAGTAAACTTCACAGTAGATGCGTTCTGGACACGGTATGTCTTTCCTGCCTCTAATCCGGTGATCGTCTTATCCCCTGCAGTACCGAGGCTGCCCTTTGCTAATTTCACTACACTTACCGGAGCAGAGATCTTCACCTTGCGGAAGACGCCGGCTTTCTTACTGTTCTTCAGCACGATACCTGCCAGCATTTCGATTTCACCAGTCTTTACAGCTCCCGGTGCTTTCATATCCGGAAGATACGTTTTGATGAGCTTTTCTCCCTTCGGACTGATGCCGTGGCAGGCGTCCAGACCGATCTTGACAGCATAGATAGAGGTTTCTCCGGATGTGTCTGTAGCTACGCAAGGAACAGTGGTCAAACCGTCATAATACTCACCCATGTCTACCATAGGAATGCCGTCATAGTTGTCAACCTTGCGGCCGAAAGCGTCTTCTGTCTGCGTGAAATATTTCAGTTCACGAGCGACTGCGCTCATAATCGTTTTCATACGACGGTTCATGAGTAGCATGTCCGGGCGTCCATCCAATGTCCCCAGCCACTGGTCCAGTTCAAATACGAATTTCTTGCTGTTTGCTGCAATCTTCGTTTCGTCTGAAAGGTCGATAGCTGTTGTAGGGATGTACTCTGTACTCGTTCCCTTTACCAGCTTCTCCAATCCGTCAAAATCAGTTTCCTTGTTTGCGGAGTCCGCATTGATGAAATCGTAATGAAACTTGTTTGAAGCTGCTTTCGTCTTCTGCTGTAACTGAAATGTGATTTCAGATTTTGCGGCCGTATCCTCAAGTACACGATCTACCTGGAAGCTACCACCAAAGATCTTGATATCAGCATTTTTCTTAGTTTTCAGAGCCTCACCCGGCTTGTACTCTTCGTTTAATTTACGTCCTTCTGCCGTGGATGGAGTAAGCAGCTGCATGTACCCGTATGTCATCGTACTGCCACCAGTCCCCGGTGATACTGCATTATCGAAAATCAATTTGTCTAAAAGAAAAGAGTCCCGGCGGAACTCGTCTACGACCATCTGGTCTACTTTGTCGGCCATGCCGACCTTTGCTTGTGCTAATGTTAATGGCATCTATTCATCACTCCTATTCTTTGCCATAGTGTTCTTCAAGGGCGGATTCCCAAGTCAATTCTTTTGTTTCTGGCTTATTGTCATGGTCTCCTCCGAGATTCACGTTCTGTGGATCATCATCTTCAAAAAGAAAACCGTTGTCTTTTTTGATATTTTCCAGCTGCTCTTTCAATCCGGTAACTGTACCATCCTCGTTCAGTTTAACGATGTCAGTATCCAGAAAAGCCATCAGTGCTTTTTCACTCTTTGGCTTCGCCTCTGCAATCGCCAGTTTGATAGCAGCTTCTTTCTTAGCGGATGTAAGGTCATCCTGATACTTCTTTTCCCAGTCTTTTACATCCTGCTGCAGCTTCGCTACATCCACACCATCGAATTTTTTGACAGTATCAGATAACTCTGTGATTTTCGTATCCTTGGCTTTGATTTCATCGTCGTATTTAGATTTTGATACGTATTCTCCACTAGCTAGATTTGCAAGTTTTACTTTGTCATTGCCTTTTAGCTTTGCTTCAACTTGAGTATACAGATCATCACCTAAAAATTCTTTTAAAAATTCCATTATTTCCTCCTGTGTTTTTTATATCCGGTTCTCTCCGGGAATAGGCCGGCAGTTTATATCTCTTGCCATTGAGTAATGATGCAGTTTAAACGACATGCTCAGGTCATGGTAAATGAGGCCCGAAATAGGGCAGCTTCCGCTTCGGTGGATCATTCATATAGCTGAGACGTTCTTCTGTCTTGCGGCCACAAAAAATGCAGGTATCATATTCCCGTATGATCCTGCATCCTTTATCGTAATAAATGTGCTGTTTCGTCATGTATGCATGTTTACACATATCTACACCTTCTTTCGAACGACCCGTTTCTCAACCATCTCTCTTGAATAATTTCTCTTCATATCCGGATGAGCTTTCAAGAAGTCTGCCTGACGTTGTTGCCACTCTCTGACCTTGCGACATTCTAACGTTGTATCTACACCGCCAGCCTTATTTACAGCCTGCCTACGCTTCCATTCACGAATCTTCCTCTCGTTATAACGCTGTTCCTGTTCCAACTGATAAACCTCTTCATTTTCCTTTTTACGATAATGCTGATAGGTTCTCTCACTCAATCCTGGGAAATAAGGATAAAACGAATGTCGACAATTCCAGCCTCCAAGACCTGCTCCCGTTCCATATCCAGTAGCCTCTTTAAAGTTTTCATAATTTCCATATGGCTTCAATCGCCAGAAGATTCTTCCCTGCCATTCAGCATGTGATGGTCTTGCCCCTAAATGAGAAGAGGTTTCTACAAGATTCACATCCATTTCATCCATCACATCTTCCTGGCACTTTAGTGCACTCTGATTAACAGCAGTTCTCACGGCGGTTCTTGCTACTGTGTCGATTCGTCTTCTTGTGCCTGTTGGATATTCTATCATTCCTAGCCCGTTGGCAGCCAAATCATTGATCACGTTACTTATAGCCATATCATAGGAAAAAGCGCCGCTAGAAGCTTGTAAATATGCTTTATCAAGCAATTCTATGAACTTGTTCGTTCCTAGCTGTGCAGTAGTTTTGCATAAGTTTTTGATTTCACCCTTTGCGGCATTGGTGCCTTTAAGAATTTGCTCTTTATACGATATTCCGGATACATCCAAGCCTGCAGCCTCATATATATACATGTCGCTCCTAATTGCTTTATAAATGCTTTCCTGCATGATTTCCTCAATTTTCTCATTTGAAGTATTTAATGCTTCTGCAAGGATATCATTTATTGTTTTTGTTGCTAAACCAAGTTCTTTCAATTTCTGAACCTGATATTCGGCAGTGGCTGTCATTTTGAAATCATTTTCCCTGATACGTCGTGCAATATCAATCAGTATATCTGTTTCTGCATCATAAAATAGATTTTCGATATCAACTCCAACAGATTGCAAATACTCAGGAGTAAGCATTATTCTGTACCTTCAAGAATCTCTTTGGCTTCCTCTTTTGATATTCCAATAGCAGTTGATATCACATTGATTGCTTGACTTAAAGACAACGATCCCTGGGCAAATTGATTGATGACTGCTAAGAGTGATTGTGTTTGAGCACCATTAAGAGCTTTACCGGATGCATCTTCAACCTTTTTCTTGATTTTATCATCTTCATAAGAAATGGATGCAGTATCACTTTCCGCAAATGATTCCCCTGTTTTCTGACGTGCATCTCCCTCTGTCTCTCCTAGCCATTTTACACGCCATTCCCATTTCATCATGATACTGGAACTTACTAATTGCATGTCCATGAGTTTTTCTGCCTCTTCATCATTGAACATCGTATTGTCGAATTTCACCGTGATCTTAGCATCTGGATTCACTGGTTTTCCACAAAGATCCCTTCCAATAGTGAGAATCGAACGTGTCATTTCGGTCAAGACATCCTGTATCACTACACGCTGCTTCCATACACTTTCTGTCAGATCCTTGCTGCTTGCTTTGACCTCAGTAGCCGTTGCCATCGTTTGTATACTGAATTGATACTTGTTCTGACCAAACCCTACCTTTGAGGAGAGCAAGTTCAGTGCAAACTGGATACCGTTCTTATTCTCTTCCACACGCAGGGATGGATTGTATTCCTGGAAGAATCTATCTGTTGTCGGCATCTGCTGTCCGACATTGACAAACATACTCTGTTCGATTGCTTCCCCAGCCATTGGCTTCTTGATGATAACAGGTTTTCCATTGCTATCAAGCTTCGGTTTACCGTCGCTTCCCATCACAGAAACATCCTCTGTACTGATGACATCCTGACTCATGAACACTTTCTTGCGGCCTAGAATGAAATCTGTATACATATTGTCATAGGCGATGTCACATGCCTGAAGCTGGTCTATCGCATTCGCAAATACAGATATCCCCATCGGAGTCGTTTCTAGGATATTGTTTTCGATGTTAGGTGTCAATATGAAGAAGGGCTTCGCAGGAAGGATGTACCATAGTGCTTCTCCTTTTGGATTGATGCTGACCGGCCCATATGAATCGCCGCTTTTCAAATAGTAATGATTTTCCACCCTGTAGCGGCCATCTTCCAGCTGCAGCATGACCTGCAGGTACATATAAGACTTTCCTGATATCTGTTTGCTGCTGGCGAATGCGCATTCCGTAATATCATCACCATCCCATGATAATGGTATGATACAGCAGGCTTCCTTGATGCAGTTGATTTTTACACTCTCTGCTGTCAGCTTCCCTTTCAACACTTTTGCTTTGTGTGGTACAAGGATGAATGCAGCTGTTCCAAGAGCGTACTCTTTTTCTACGGTCTTGTTGCCATTCTTCCAGAACTTAGACAATCCAAAAACGCCTCCAGCCTGTTCATTTTCATCACCGGTGACGAATTTCTGAGATTCGTTTATTTTATTATCTTTGCTATCATCTTTTCCATCAGTGCCCACATCCACCGTCTCATCGATGATCACCGTGGTCTTATCATTCAAAAGTAGGTTTGCCCAGTCCTCACATACCTTTTTCGCCATTTTCAAGGATCTACGTTTCATTGTCATCAATTCTTTTTCAATATTGGTCACCTTGTATTGATGGAATTTCGGCACATATCCCTGCCACCATTGTTTCCAGTATTCGATGTTTCCGTAATACTGTTGTAATTCTTCCGGAATCTCATGCCCCAAATCCTTTAGAACCTCATAAACGTTCTTCATAGCATCCCTCCTATCTGAATGCGGTAATGTAATCCATGAAAAAGCTCCAACTGTAGAAATGTGCATCGAAGCTATCGACATCCGTAGTAAAATCATCCAGGATAGCATCCTCATCCTTTTTCTCGTCGTAAAGGACCGTAGCCAGCGCCTCTGATACGGTCGGTACATTTCGGAATAGCATACGTTTCTGACCGAGCAGCAGGTTATAGACAAGTATCCTATCTTTTCCTTCTACCTTTTTGCAATCCCACACGACCGTCGTATACCCGGCTCGCTGCACATATCCTCTGATACTGTTCAGGATGACCTGTTCCGCATTATCAACGAAGATATAGGCAGGATAATATCCCTCCAGGATGCAGAGCTGTATCATTTCCACACATGCTCGGCAGATACTTACCGTATCGATCGTACCTTTCGCATGAGTGATCTTCTTTTCCAAGAAAGTGCAGATAGAGCTGTAAGCCGGTGCTATCCCTGTAGCTGCGAGCGTGGAATGTGATTTCGTACCTCCGATATCCAGACCGATATTAACCATCTGAAAAAAAGGAAGTATCTCTACTTCCCAGAGTTTTGGATTATCTGCATATGGTTTGAATATCAGTCCTTCAGCATTGCACCATTCTCCAAGGATATAACGGTTATACTCTACAGTACCAAAATATTCCTTTTTCAATTCTTCTCTGACCTCATCAGGAAGGAATGGGTTATCATCCAACTTATACTGCTGACAGTACACATCTGCATCACTGTCGATGAATCGTTTCAGCCAGTGCTTTGGGTGCTGTGGGTTCCCGGTGCCATCAAACAGGCTATATCCAGTCCTCAATCGTGATTTCAGCAGCTGAAAGACCTCTTTGTTCCAATCTACTGTTTCATCACCGTAGCAATATTTCAATGTGGAACCACGCAGCCTTGCAACAGAGCTTATCTTCTCAGCCCCCAATACGTAAGCATCCTCACCGAATAGATGGACCTTATTGGTTCCCTTCCGGATATCTCCTACTAAGTCAGGCCCCCAGTATTCACGCATCGGCTCCAGCACGTTACGTTCGACCGTTTGCTGTGTAACACCTATCAGAGCATTCAATCCTTCTTTTCCGTGGCGTTCTCGCAACCTTTGCGGTATCAGATAGGTAAAGTCCAGATATGTCTTACCAGTACCGGTGGCACCTATCTTGAAGTTCCAGCGATGATTCCCTTCACGAATGAATTCAGCCTGCTTTTCGCTCAGCATCTCGTTGCATCTCCTCCAGGATCTTATCTACTTTTGACAGCTGTTCATCATCGCCTTTTGCTATGGTAAGCTTATCCGTCTGCGCTCTTAACTGCTCGAGCTGTGCTTTCTGTAAGTCCGTAGCTTCGCTATAATGCTTATCCAGCCATTTTAGCGCAAACTCTTTGCTGACAAGTTTTATAGAGCAGCCGTCCTTGCCTTGTTTTACCTCTTGGATAAGTGTGCCGTCTACTTCTGAGCTGTCAAGGAAATCAACATAGTTGTATTCTAACCCTGTTTCCTCGTTTATCCGTCTGCCAAAAGAAAGGAAGTCTGTTGCGTCCGAATAAGCTATATCCATCATCTTTTGGAACAAATCCTCAGCTGTGTACATGGCCTGCTTTATCTTAGCGTCCTTGATTGCTTGGATATGCTCTTTTATCTTAGGATTACTTAGCAGTTTGCAGCCATTTACCATTGCTGTACTATAGTCACAGCTATATGCTTTTTGATATGCCTTAGTCGCATTGAACCATCTTACATAATATAGACAAAAAAGGCGCTGTTTCTCGGTCAGCTCCTCATTGTTCAGTGTTTCTATTTCTTCTGGCAGTAGCTCTGTTTTAGGAGGCTTCTCTATACCATTGTTCTGTTTAGTAACGTTATCTTTCGGAATAGTAACGTTACCTTTCAATTCCTCGTCCCAGTGATCTAATGATTTCCACCTGCGAATCTGTGTATCTTGCTTACCTACAGCTTTAGCAATATCCTTTAGCAGCATCTTACCTTTGCTATCAAGATATATCCGCTTAGCTTCGTCTCTGCTGGGACTTCTTTGTCTTGGCATAGATTAACCTCCTTTCTTTCTTACGTTGCTGGCATAAGTACAGCTCCTGTCCAGTCAATTACTGTATCAGCATCTGCGTACTTTAACCTCTGCCGTGGTGCAGCACGTACATACAGCTTGTTAAATGTCTCTTTACGTACGGCAAAAACCTTAGAGCCGCATTGTACAATCCAATCTCCTGCCTCCACGTTAATGATAGCGCCCTCTTTGCTCTCTACTTTGACACTGGCGTATCTTGCAATGATGTTTTGCGGTGAAAACTGCTCCGCTCTGACTTTTTCTCCGGTTTTTTTATTTATGTATATCACGTTATTACTCCTCTCTCTTGATATAATCTATCACATCATATATCGCCATCCATATTATCCAGTTGGCGATGTATGCTATGGCTATCATAAACACGAAATAAATACATGCTATAACTGTACATACGAGTGTGTTTAAATACGTATCGGTTGGCACTAGACTGAATACTGACAGTAAATTGAGTCTAGCACTAATAAACGCAGTAGTCACTCCAATAGGTGATTTTGGTCTACTCGATTTTGTTTCATACTCACACCACTTTTTAAACAACATATATATCATTCCTTTCTGGGTAAATTAAAAGCGCCCTTTTCAGACGCTTTACGCTGGTAAGTCCGCTTAGGATTCCTTACCGCTATTTCCTTTTGGCTATTCCGCCACCAGGGCAACCAATATATCTAACAGGTTTTCTCATTAGTATGAGGTCCTTCCCTGTTTTGATATTTTTTTAATTGTGACATACCGCCGTTAAGCCGTACCTACCCACGCATATGCCACTGGCGATTATTTGTACGAACAATCACCTTTAGGAAAGGTTGTTTAGCGATGCGTGCGTACACTTACATCGCAGGCCGTTTTTTTGAACAAGGAGTATCTTCCTGTTCTTTCCATGCTATCATAATACCACGGAAAACGTAGAACTGAGTTCCATTATTTTAAAATTTTCAAAATTTCTTCATTCATATCGCGGTACATTTTTCCTTTACTTCGATTATGATCATGTGCTATAGCATCATGCTTTTTGTTTCTGTTAATGTAACACTCTGTAATCATATCGACAACTTCACCGTCAGTGATATTATTCAGCACTTTGTTAACAATCACTGTATCGTACAACAATGCAGCTCTCTCCAACAAAAGCTCATCCTTCTTTTCTACCAGATAGTGATCCCATACATGACTTGGGTCACCGGCATTCTCGATAATAACATCCTTCATCACGACTGAGCTTACTCCATACATGTCATTCATTATCTCATCATACTTCAACCGATTCGCTTCTATCTTAGACAAGTTTCTATGATAGTTCCGGCATTTGTTATAAAAGTCCTTGCAGATTTCTTTATCTTTCCGCTTCTCTTTCTTCGATTTCATCAATACACCTCTTCCAGATACTGCTGCAGCTCTCCGATTGTATAAAACAATAATTGTAGATTTTCTTCATGCAGCACATATGCGCTTTTTCCTGCAATTCTGATTTCATCAATTTTAACATTATATACTTTTTCTAAGGTCGTTCTCCGCATTTTTCAACCTCCTCACTGCCATCCGGAAAGCAAACCACAACCTGCTGTTTGTATGTATACGGCCGTCTATGCTATTGTATTTTTTCATCGGTTACCTCCCCGCGATAGAAACGGTTTTCTTTAAATTCTATAAAATCTAAACTTGTTTCACATGAATCTGCATATGACTTAAAACTACCTTTAGGGTGTTCTTGGCTGGGTTCAAAAAGAATAACTATTTTCCTATACCATTTTTCCTTATCATCCCACACCCACATACCTTCATGCAAATCTTCAAATTTTAGAGGCGGATTGTTTGTGCGGCTCTTATACTTTGTATACACGCCGTTTTTAAAGCATTGTTGTACTCCTATATAGCACATTTTATCTTGCTGTATGCCAATGGCACATAAATCACATACGCATCTTACTTCACTCATCACCATTACCCCATAGCTCTTTCATTTTATTAAATTTTGCAGGAACGCTTTTCATACATTCCACGAAGTCGTCAGACGGTATCTGGTCTATGCACCCCATAAGAGAAGCCTGTACAAAGAGAATTTCTTTCTCTGTCAGGAAGCATGCAGCCATTTTAGCAAATGTGAGAATAACTTCTTCAAGTGTTGCGAATGGTTCAAACACAACAGCTTGACCATTTTTCTTATATAGCTTAATTTCAATATCACCTATTATTGAAGCTTCTTTCAAATCTTTTACACTTCTTAATGATTCGCTGCCTTTGTATGCTAATTCTGTAAGTTTATTCATATTCATACTCCTTAAAATGGTAGATCATCACTGGCGATATCCAGTGTACTGCTTGTAAAGTCATTGGAGTAGGACTGCCCGTTGTCACTCTGGTAGCCCTGATTGTTTCCCTGTTCCGGTATATAGGCATGCGCATTGCTTGCGGCAGCGCTTTTGCTTTCCAGAAACTGTACGCTGTCTGCGACAACTTCTGTTACATAAACGCGTTTACCACTCTGATCGTCATAGCTGCGAGTCTGGATTCTTCCTTCCACACCGACCAGTGAGCCTTTATGCGTATACTGTGATACGCTGTCCGCAGTCTTGTTCCAGACGACAGTGTTGATGAAATCAGCATCCGGCTGTCCCTCTTGCTTGAAACGGCGGGTGCAGGCTACTGTGAAGCTTGTAACGCTGACACCGTTTGCAGTTTTACGCAGCACTGGGTCTTTTGTAAGCCTGCCGACTAATACCACTCTGTTGATCATAAGCTCACAACCTCCAGCAATTCGTCATTTTCATAAATATTTCCAACGACTTCAACGCTTTTCTCGTATTTTCCAATGTTCACTTCTAATAATTCTTTGATATCATATTCGTATTCTCTTGATATTTCACCGTCGATTAAGTAACGAGCACTGAATCCGATGTCATTCCACACAATTACAAACAGATTACATCCATTAACAGTTTGGTGTATGTCTATGATATCTCCCTCATAGATTTCTTTGCCATTCATGTCTTTTAATCCTGTATATTGCATGACGATAAATGCACGTTGCTCTGGTGTGCCCGGAAAAATCTCCCATGCAGGAAGATTCATGATGTCACCCCATTGCAGCATTCTGTTTTCTATTAAATCCCATACTCTAAATTTTAATACTTTCATTATTTTTCACTCTCCTAACGCAGCCTATATAGGTTGCCATTCTGCAACGCAACCATTACATTACTAAATCACTCCACCCAATGTCTTATTAAATTTAATCAATAAGTCATACGGAAACCCATGTGCTGACAGGTATTCGAAATACTTTTTTGTATCTTTAAACGACTTTATATTGTCTGTATGTCCATGCGTATATTGAGTAAATATGATTTTTTCAAGTGCTTTTACATAATCTCTCTTTTCGATTTTTCTTGGTGCTGATCCCATGCATATTCTGTTTTCCGTCAGCATGTTTGGCATGGCGTATTTGTAAAGCTCCGTATCTTGGCCTTTAAACTCCTTGTAGCAATATGCATAGATGCTGTCAACATTGTTAGTTTTATACGTCATGATGTAGATAGAATTGGGAAATGAAATATTGTACGCTGTGTTTTCGTACGTCACTATCCTTTTATGCTCTTTTTGCATGATGACAACACAGTTATTTCCTATCCCGATTATCTGATCACTATACAGTACGATATCCCTTTTTCTATTTTTTTGATCCCTGTTTTCAGCAAATGTTTCCAGTTTTTCAATCAAGTCATCAATCTGTATGGCAGAGAAATATTCTCGGTTTCGCGCATTATCGTATTCTAGTATTTCGGCATCAGAATTAAGGTCGTTAATCCTCACTATTAACTGCTTCAAAATAACACCTCCCTCATACTGCTCCTACTCCTCAACAGCATAAACAAATAATCATCTGCTTCCATTTCATTGAAAACGCTTAATTCATTACCATCTAAGTTTCTGACCTTTTCACTCAGGACTATCTCATCATAGATATCTTCCACATCCTCTGCATTTAATGTTATGTCTGCTTCTCCATAGCCGGAACACCCAAAACCTCCATAATAGAATAGTCCTGGGCATACCTCCGAAAACCCCATTGTGTTTAATATTTGATAGATTGATAAATATGATACTTCTCTTTCATCCACAACTATAATCGCTGAATAAAAATCATAATCATATGTCATGTCATCAGCGTCATTTGTTTTAAGTATCTTTATCAGTTCATCGTCTGTAATACCTGTAAATTCATCCTCTAGATCATGCCAGTTTTCTTGTAAATAATCTGCAAGTAACTTTTCATTGGTATATCCTGATAACCTTCTTCCTCTTTTTGTATATCGGAAAAATGTTTCAAGCATGCCTTGCCCGCAATCAGAAATTATAAACTGCGTTGTCACGCAGGATAAAATTAACTTTATGATTACATTATCAATGGCAAAGACATCCGTCATATGGTAATCTGCTATCAAGAATTCAAATGGGTTTATTTCATTATCTCTGATTATGTAACCATTCTCTGAGATGTTGTCCATGAGTGTATTTACAAGTTCGTTATCTTTGCACCGTTCCATAAATTCCTTAAAATACCACGCAACACTGTACTCATCAATTTTTACAGAATCAGTAATGTATCTCCTCAAATCGTTTAACAATGGTAACACCTTCTTTCACTTCGCCGTGAACTATTGAGCTGATATGCTCCAGCAGCACCGTGGCCATACGAAGGTTTGTGACAAGGTATTGCGTATTACCAATAGCAGCCTGCGCCTCACAGCTTTTATCCGCTGGGTGTTGGTCATTAGATAATTTATAGCAGTCACTCCTTAAAGCTCCTACCTCGTTACTTTTCAGTTTTGCTTTTACATATACATTGCCCTCGTATTCGCTGTTTGCGGAATCTAGGTAGATGCATTTATCTAATTTGCGATACGTACTTTCCAACAGGAGACGCGTTTTATCATTATCAACACATCCAACAAGTACCGGCACAAAATCCTTGTATTTCTGCAGGAAAGAGATAATCTCATCTTTTGTTACATATTTATCTACGGCCTCACAGATATTGCCGTAAAAAGTGTTGATTTTCTTAGACAATGCCAGCGCCTTGTTTTCGTTGATATCATGTTTCTGATATGACTGACGTACCATGTTTTTTTCTTCTACTGTGTCACCATCAATAATGGTCATACGGTGTGGCGTGTCAATCAACAGTTTAGGTATGTCTCTGGCCAGGAGGGAGCCGGTACCTCCTACTCCCACAATTACAAATAGATATTTCATACTTACCCTTTTTTGTGCTGCTGGAATACCGGTACAAGCACGTTATCTTTTTCCATGTAATCGTATGTCACATTGCCAGAAAACTCGTAGAATCCATGCTGCAGCATTGCCTTGGTGATCTCATCCGTTGTATATTCTGTGCCTTCCTCAAAGATATGTGACACGTCTCTTTTCTCGGCTGCAAGGTAGATTTCAAACGGATACTTGTACTTCTTTCCTTTGGGCTTATCCTCTTTTTTTGCAGCAGTCTTTTCGGCTTTCTTCTCTTTCTTTTTTGGCTTTTCTTCGACCGCTTTTGCTGTAAGCATACTCATTAAATCCATTACACTACCTCCCTATCTGGCTGATTTATATATGCACATACTGCTGTGGTTTCGTCTTTATTAAAAATCATCATTCTATCGTTAAAGCTTAGTACGATCTGATTCTCTTCCTCCAGTTCTACGATTTTTAGCACATCATCAATATACAATTTGACATTTAATTTACTTCCCTTTGCTAGTTCGCTTTTTACAACAATATCAAATTCATTAGTTTCTGACTTAGCCAAAAGATGCAGTCCAACATTGAAAATCATTTGAACCTCAGAAGAATATCCTCTTAGCATTTTTAGTGTATCAATAAACTGCTTTTTATCTACAGCTGCTGCACAGATTTGCTTTGTATCTAGCTTTGGCATGTCCATCGCTACAACGATAAGTGATATGTAAAATATCCCTTGCGGGCCGATGAACGCAGCTCTCTTGCCGTCCGTCATGCATGTTTCTGCTGAGCTGATGTACTTAAATGCTTCTTTAGGTACACAAATCGGCTCTGCAGCTCCTGTCTCCGCTTTACGCATGTAGATGCACTTGGAGTTTGATATAAGATATCCAGATGGTGTTATATTTACACCGTTTAACTGGATACGCGCTTTATCATTCCCGACAAACTTCTCGCCTGCAGTGAAATCACACGGCTTTACATTCAGCTGAATAGCGTTATCTCCTAAACTTGTATCTGGAATCTTCTCTTCTTTCATGTTTGCGAGAAGGATATTGCCGTTTTGGGTTTTTATGTGTATCTTGCTGTCCTTTACTTTTAAATCAAAATCACTCAGCATGGATAAGGTCTGGTAATCTTTTTTACTTAAGGTAAATTCTGTTTTACCGCTGTCTTTATCCAACAAATATTGATTTATAATGCCGTAATCAATATCAGAGTTGTGGACATTTATCTGCTTTCCATCAATCACAATATGGTTTATGGTCATAGCATCGCGAAACATGGATCCGTTTAATTTCATAGCTCCACCCCACAATCCATTGCCGATAACTGACCAGCTGCTACCTTCGTCCTTTTAGTTACAATCAGCTCATAGCCTGCAGATGATAGGTAATTGATCATGTCGTCAGCCGGCATCACCGCACCGGTATCCAGATAAAGCAACAAACCTTTATCTCCTGCATCATATTTATTCAGCAGCCCACATACATCGCTGTAATCTCGCAAAGCGATTCTTTCGGATGCCAGAAACGCATCCTTGAATGCTTGTTCAACTTCTGACGGCATTTCCATCGTTCTGGCCAAATAGTTCACCATTTCCTGATCGCACACACGAGATTCTTCCAGGAATAAATTCACACATTTTGTTATCTGCGATATATCCATGTTGTGCTGCTTGATCAGCTTACCTGCTTTTAAAAATTCTTTTTGAGTCATTTTATCTCTCTCCTTCCTCGTCATAAGCTGTTTCTGAGTTCTTCAATTTTCCTGTCGAATTCTTCCTCATCAAATTCAGGATCAGTTTTAATTAAATCTTGATTATCCCACCATGCTGGCAGTTGCTTTTCAGTGGAGCCAGTTTTATTAGAATTATTAGTATAGTTACCGTCAAGTATCTTTGCTAAGTTTGTATCCTTTAGCATCCAGTCAAATGTCGCTGACCAGTTACGATTGTTAGCTCCCTTTAAAAAATCACTTTGCTCTGCCAAAGAGAAGGCCTTTTGTAAATCGTCGGCTGTGTATGTCTTAAGTCTTGCCTTGATGGCTTTTTTACGAGCATCAGATAATTTTGTAAGGCGAGGGAACGACACGCAAGTGTTGTTATACATATCAGCGATTTGCTGATAACATATATCTTCTTTCTTTTCATTCTTATCATTCTTTACATTCTTATCATTCTTGTTTGTGTTCAACTGTTGTTCATTTGATGTTCGCTTGTTGTTCAACTGTTGTTCATTTGATGTTCGTTGTCCTTGGTATTTATCCCAATTTAATACGGTAATCAAGGAGTATTTGTTAGTCTTTTTGATGTTCAACATTTCCATTTTTTCAAACAAACTCAACCATCTAAACAACGTTAGTCCATCAACACGTCTGTCTTTCTTTACATCGTGATTAAAATCGTCAGATAGAGCTGATCTGCCGGTGATAAACTGCCCTGCCTTTAGCTCTATGATTTGATTACCTACCACCTGCGTTTTTTCGTCATGTGTCGCTTTCATCAGACACATAAGCCATAGCTTTAGTTTGTCCGAATCAGCCCACACAGGGGTATCTGTAATTTGTCTGTATAGCTTTATGTATCCTTGTTTTGACACATTTCCTCTCCTTTAAAAATTAGCTTTCTGCGATTACAATCACGCACTTGCTGTTGTCTATCTCAATGCGCGTTTCTATGCAGGTAGTATTTGCATTTACAATCTCAATCGCTATTAAATAATCATTCAATATCTGCTCAGGTACTGACCTCTCAATGAGGTTTTTAACTTCTTCCCATTTCATAATTCCTCAAATTCCTTTTCTTTTCGCTTTAATTCACTCTTTAACATTTCTCGTAGTTTTGTATCAATTTCTTTCGTCGTATAATTTCTGTATTCAGCGTGCTGTCTGTGCACACCGTTCCAAATATAAAGAGTTTCGTCCCCTAGCATTTCTCTTATGCAGCAAATTTCTTCGTCCAGTTCCACTGCCTTGTCCAAAACTTCTTTATTCATTTTCACGTCTCCTTTATCTTAATACCCTTTAATTCTGCCATTAGGCGCCGCTTTAGGCGGTACACAGGCGTTTTTACTCCTTTGGCATCCTCCACTATCAGTTGACCGTTTAGGTCGTTATACGTAAAGTCTGCTATGTATCTGATAGGCATACCGTACTTGCTCTTGGGTATTAACTCAAACGGCACCTGCAGGCGGAGATTTATTATCTCCCCTGCCTGCTCCAGTAGCCGTAATTCTTCGTAACGCGATGCCTCATGTTTGCTGTCAAACTTAATTCCGTCTACCTCTGTTTTGACTGCTCCATACTTGCTCTTTTTAGGCTTTGTGGGCGGTGTTTGTGCAGAGGTATACTTGCGTCCGTCTGGGTAGTTAATCATCATCAAACACCTTTAATTCGCCTTTTTTGATAAAATATTCCATTTTCTTATCAATGGCAAAAGGTGATAAGTGATTCTCTTGTATGAATACCTCATTGCCTATCGTGTGACACTTTATATGACATCCCCTGCACAAAGGCAAGGCGCGTTTACCAACATGCGATATCTTATGACGATTGTTTCCTGCACCGACCGCATCAACATGGTGTATATCGGCATGTTTCCCACATATTACGCATCTTCTTTTTAAAGCTAGTGCATATGATTGCTTTTCGTCGAATGTATATTCGTAGTCCGTAATAATCTTCTTAGCAAACGGTATCTCGTTATATATGCAGTAGTCAATAATGGCCCGTATTAAGCCGTTTGCGTAGGTCATGCTGCAGGAAGACAGACTTTCCACTTCTATTTCCATTACTGATGCATACTGTTGTTGTAATTCCATTCTCACCCATTCCGAATCATAGCCCGTATATCGTGCTATCTCTCCGCATAAAGCGAAGATAAAACGCCTTTGTTTATCTGTTATATGCCGTCTATCAATGAGCTTTATATCAACTTCCAGCGTATCTCCACAATCAAGAAACATTTCATCCGTTTGTTTTAATGCAACGGCATCTATGCAATAGACACCGTTGCGCTTATACAACTTGCTCATTGCTTAGAAAGGAAGATCATCATCCCTTATATCCAGATGACTTGCATATGCCTGCTGTGGTGTAAATCCGCCAGAAGGTGCGCTTGTCTTTTTTAGCAGCTTGTCTTCCGGAATTGTTACGTTGTCAATTTCAGAGACAGCCCTCACATACATACACTTAGTAGAAAATTTTGATTCTCCTTTATCATTCAGATATTCTTCCCTACCGAATACGCCACAGAATTTCTTTCCTTTCAGGCTTCCTTCATCCCAAGACCATATGTATCCAGGATTAGATTCCAGTATCCGGTTGATGAAAGCTTTGAAATATGGATTTGACTGTTCTGTTCCATACCCCTGATAATATGTACCTCTCCACTTTGCATTCGGGTCTTTCTTTCTATCCGCTGCAAGCATTGCACCATAATAACCTGGTTGTTTATCTTCTGGTGCGAAGTCATATGCTATAACGAGCATCTTGTTTCCACTTTTAGATACTTCTGTGCGCGCGCCAACGATTGCACATATGTGTCCGCCTAACTCAATTTTTTCAAAACTTCCAGCTTCTTCTAATTCATTCCATCCGTTGATTGGTTCCATTTTATCCTCCTACTTAACTGTTAATGACGTTTTCTCTACTAAACTACAGCCAGGCACGTCAATTCCTTGTTTCAGTGCTGCACCGATTTCTTTCTTCATCGGCGATGTTTCTGTTTTCACTTTTAAATATTCTTTAGGTATGAGAATTTCTGCATCAATAGAAACTGACTTTGTGTTTCTCGTACTTATGGTGTTTCTGGCGGTAGCAAGTTTCTTTTTACCACGCATCATCAACGCATTTAACAAGTATTTTTCCAAATGATCGACTCGCTTCTGGTCTGAATCATTTTTCATTTTAAGAGCATCGATTTCTTCTTTTCTTGCCTTGATCAGTGCCTTCACCTCTTTAATCAAACAGCCGATATTATCAGCTTTTACTTCAAATTCTTCTTTGATTGCATCCAATTCCTCATCTGTAAACAGAATCTCTCCTGTTTCTGGATCAACTCTTTCAAACAGCTGCAAGTATGCTGCATTGATTTCATATAAACTTCTCGTCATGTCAATACTCCTCCAATACTTTGATAACTTCCATAATGTCATTATCAATTTCATCCTCTTCAAATGCTCCCATAGGCGTTTTTGCTGTACTGTTCTTGGCATGTGTCTCAAATACATAGCGTCCGCCTGCAGCTTTTGCATTCAGGATGGTTGTGAATTTGCTTTCAAGACAGATTTTGTCAATCTTTTTTCCGCTCGTTTTGATGCGAGTAAACATATAACCGCTGTCATCGCGCTCTGTCTGCGTATGTGCTGTAAATATGATATTGAGATCATCGCGCAGCGTAGGAGCGGTGTCCACCATATTCCATATACACTGTGCAAGATCCATCCACTTGTCGTAGCCTTTTTCTTTGCATCTGCGCATTTCATCGCCCACCATGATGCCATTGATTGTATCAATGACTACATATTTGATTTCTGGACGCTTGTCGCTGATTTTGACAAGCATACGCATAATTTTGTCTGCATCATCGCTGACCATGTAGTTCTTATTGTCTGCATTGTATTCATTGCGCCAGCCTTTCCAGCTGAGACCTTTTTTATCACAGTCAATATATACTGTTTCTTCCGGTGGAAGATTGCGCATTGCGGTCGTTTTACCACTTCCGCTCTCTCCCATAACACATATTACTTTGCTCATACATTTTCCTCCTAAATTTCTTCCAGAAGGCCTTTCATTTCCTCCTGATAATCGTCTGTTTCAATGTATGTCTTATACTGGTTGATTTCTTTTAAGACATTTTCAATCTCGTTCTCTTCCAGCTTATCCATGACTGTTTGATACTTTGCATCGTCACCTATTGATTCTGCAAACACGAGATAAAAGTCAGTCAGTAAATGATATTCGTATGCGCTACGTAGCCTCTGAATGTATTTATCGTTTTGCTTGTTATCATCTACATACTTGTCAATATACGCCTCTCTAATTTCCTCGTTTGTAACGCCTTCGTCGTCCAAAAATTCGGATGCTAAGACAGTTAATTTCTCTATTTCGATATCACCCTGCTGTTTAGCATCTATATATACGGGTAAATCTTCAAGCACATGGTTCCTTTCGTGATAACTGATCATTCTGAATATAGCTCCGTTTATGTTTTTAATAAGAAATTTGATACTGCTGCCTTTGAGGGAATATGATACATCCTCTTGATCTCCCCATGTATTCGGTCTACTGTTGTCCCGCAGGTTCAGGCGAAACACAATTCTCATATTTTCCGTTTCAATTTTTGTCAATTTGATAGTGATGACAAAATCCTTATACTCAAACAGCGTCCATGTTTTCTGCCATAATGCAGGGTTAAGATAATTCTTGATGATAAAACTGTAGTCCATTTTCCAGACTTTTATTGCTGGTAACATATCTCTTCCTCCTTAAAATATTTCTTGTGTTGATTTTGTGCTACGCTCAGTAGCTGTCATAAGTGTGTAATCTTTGCCATCCTCGTAGATCGGGAAAACTTCATCACTTGGGGTTCTTCTCCAAGGTCCTTCACTTTCCCACACGTCATAGATACATTTACGACACATTTCTTTTCCGTCTCTCCAGTGCAGCATACCGTAATATTCCTGTTTCCCACACTTGGGACATACAATGACCTTTTTCATGATGTCATTCATATTCTGTAATCCTTTCTTCTTTCTTAGCTTCTGCATCTTCCGCCTGCAGGTCTGCCAGCTCGTCTGCTGACAGCTGCCACTCATCATCGTAGTGGTCTGGATCCATGCGGTTATAGATGGTTTTCATAATGATTCTCCAGCAAAACAATCGGGTCGCATATAACCCCCATACGCAGGGTGTTGTACATGTTGATAACTAGGTATATTGTTAATACTGCATGACCGATTACTATGTATTCCCACATCATTATTCCACTTCTTCCAATTCCGAAATCTTTTGTAATGTCACGCTTGACGGGTCCCATCCCTCGATAAACTGACAGACCTTTTCAAAATCTTTTCTTGCAATAGAACCTCTAAATCTAACACCCATATATCGCAAAATATCACCATTAAGCCCGTGCCGTAGCTCTCCTGCTTGTTTAGGATTCAAATGCCAATCACGTACCTCTTTTACTTCTTTTAGACGATTACTCACCTTACCAGATATATAGTCATACTGCCTTTTACTCAATTCCTGTTCTTCTTCATGGAAGGTCATACGCTTATCCAGTGTTTCAACCTGATACTTCGTTTCTCTTTGATCCTCGATTATGGACTTCTGAGCATCGAACATAAGTTGTAATGCTTTCATTGGATTCTGAGGTACTCTGTATCCACCTGTATGATTGATTTGTGGCAATACTTCATCAAATACCCATGATTCAAACTTCTCTGCCTGTGGCAGCTTACTTCGTGCTGTCAATCGGTATACATCACCTTCTGGGATAAATGACATTTCTAATTCTTTTGTTGGATTCTGTGGATGAGGTATACTGTGTTTTACCGTATACCTGCAATGTTGGTTTATAGCATCATTAGGTCTTGCATAACCCAACGCTCTGGCAACGTCGTTGCCGCAATAATAAATCTTTCCTTCGATTTCGGCTGTTCTCAATTCACCGAATTGCGTGCTATTAAATGTTTGTAATTCCATTTTTATTCTCCTTTGAAAAAACCTCCAGTATTATTTCTGATTCATGCTTTATGTTTTCTAATAGTTCATCATATCGGTGCTGTGGCACTTTCGATGCTGACCGATAACCCATCTTTAACGCTACCGATGTTCTGATAGCAGTCCACGAAGTGTTCCAATTCAAGTCTATCTTTTTATTGTATATTTCTTCTCTAAAATGCGTTTCCAGAGCTTTCATTCGTTCGTCTCTCACTGGTTTAGCATTTTCTAGTGCTGCATGCACTTTTTCGTCTATCATGTTGTTTAATTCTTCAACAGATAATGTGATAGTATTATCCATAAATTTTAAACTCCTTTCTGGCAATTATGTGATATGATTATGTGTAAAGAAAGGGTGGTTTTGTGAATGATATTACAATTTGGCTATCAGAAAATTGGATAGCACTTACTGCTATGGGTATTTCTCTTGTTTCCGCCTATATATCATGGGAAGGATATATGAAATCAATTGTTAAACTTGAAATCACTGCAGATGATGAGAATAACTTTTCTTTCGGATACATACTTTATACAGAAAAACGTGTGTTAATGGTTTCATCCAAAATATTGAATTTATCCACAAGCGATACAACTATTTCAAGCGCTAAAATAAAATACATGGGCAAAATTTATGAAGCGCAGGTATTTCCCTCTAATTGGACAAACACCTTCGATAAGTCAAGTTTTTTAATTCATTTTAAAAATTATTCTTCCAAAGCTGTTGTATACGCCTTAAACAAGGATAACTTGATAGGAGCCAGAATCGATTATCATGGTTCAAAAGAAGGATATTTCACTTTTTTAGATTTCCCTCTATTACACAAAGAAACTATCCTAAAAATGACTGTATTTACACCAACCAAAAGTTTTGCTTGTACTTTTATCGCTAAGCCGCTTCCTGATAAATATAAAATCAAAAATCAAATCATTCCAAAATAAGAGACAAAACGCTAAGAATAATTCCAATAATTGATAGTATAAAAGCTAATAACCATTTTCTTTCATTCACTGCAATTCACTCCCTTGCTTTTCCACTTTGTATCCCTTATAATAAAGATGAATCTTTTTATAAGGGTTTGAGTTTGGATGCTGCACTTTCGACGGATGAAGCATCCTTTTCTTTTTGTCTACGCAGACATGATCTTGTGATGATATCTCTGACACGTTCATAGATGAGCTCCTGCTCCTCTTCTGGTTCTATCGCATCATCCAATATAACTATACGGGTATTCCCTCGCATATAATCTGCAATTACATTTCCTGTCACATCCATTACATCCCTCCTTTATAAGGTATGCGTATTCTTTTGAATTGACCTTTCCTAATCTGAATCACTGATTTCAAAAATATCTTTACCTCCTGTATGATATAATGTCTGTGAGGGGAGGTGAAACCGTGAGTAAGAATTTTAATGATTTTCGAAAGTTGATAAATGATGAAGAAATAGTAGCTAAAGTTATTGATAAATCTCCACTATCTAAAGGTGTTTCGATTAGTTTTGAACCAACGCCTGAAGGTTTAGAGAAATATCAAAACGAAGTAGCAAAAGCTATTGTCGGTACAGCTATGACTGCAACTATCGACTTTCTCCAGATTTATCATCAATGGGCAAATGGCGACCTAGATAAGGACAAATAGTTTTGGCTATCTCTTTGCCATCAATCAATAATGAAATTGGCTTTTTCAAATTGGCAGATTTGGATGAAGCCTTTTTCTTTTTCCTTTTGTTCATTTTCTCACTTCCTTTCCTAATCTGAATCGCTAGTTTCAAAAAGTCCCTCTTGATACAAATCTGCCACCACTTTATTCATTTCTTCGTTTGCACGGCTAATGGTTAAATCCCCTAATTTCTTGCCAATATTTAAGACTACATTTCTGTCAAATAAATCATGGTACTTAATACAATCCAAATAATTACCACGCAGATCATCAATAAATACTTCTGTTTCTCCACGCTTCTTGCATTCTTCACACGTACAGATTTCGGATACTCTGCCAATCAATCCAGATGATAAAACAATGTATACTTCGCTTTTAATTTTGTGGCGCTCTTGTGCTTGTGGATGATTTCTTTTAAATTTGCTGAGCCCATTGTTTGTAATTTGGATTATTTGGTGGTCATCTTCAATCAACAAAGATTCTCCGTTTAAATACTTCACTGTTGTCATTTAATATCTCCTTCTTTTATTTTCGTTCAACACGTTAAACGTTATCCTCAAAAAAAAGGTTCTCAGCTTTAACTCCTAAAGCATTTGCAATTTTAAACAAAGTATCAGTTGTTGTATTCTGAATATCTCCGCTTTCTAAACGAGCAATTAAATTTCTTGATATTCCAGATTTAACCGATAATTCTTTTTGAGTTAATCCTCGTTCTTCTCGCAACTTCTTAATTAAAAATTTCACCTTTTCCACCTCCTCAGCAGGAGTTTAACATGTTAAACATATATAGTCAACACTTTTCGTTAAATCTGTTAAACTTTTTCTTGCTTTTTTTTGGTTATTTGTTTAATATATTAAATGTAAGAGAGGTATAATATTATGAAACTATCAGAAGTTATAAAGAAATATCGAATTGATAATAATAACATGACTATCGAAGAATTGGCCAATAGATGTGGTTTGAGCAAGGGATATATTTCGATGCTTGAAAATAACTTCAAACAACACGGACGACGAAAAAATATAACCCCCTCTATTGATGCTATAAAAAAACTATCATTTGGAATGAAAATGGATTTCGATTATCTTCTATCATGTATAGATGGTGAAGTTTCACTTAAGGATAATGAAGTATTAGAAATACCAATCAAATATGATGATTACTTCCCCCTGCATTATTGTGCCAATTTGTCAGCAGGAACTCTAGACGAATTATTAGATGCCGAACCCAATGCTATTGTTTATGTACCTATTAAATTCCAAATGATAAAAAAAAGGCTCCACGCATTTAAAGTGAATGGATCTAGCATGAATAACGTAATAGAAGATGGTTCCATTGTTGTAGCTGAAGATATATCCTATTTAGAAGCTGTAAAAGATGGTACTATTGTAGTCGTTTTAATAGATGGTCTAGCCACAATTAAAAGGTTATATGTAAGAGGTAGTCAAATTACACTCATGCCAGATAGTTCAGATAAGAGCCACTTGCCTATAACCATAGATACTAGCGTCAAGCAGGTAGCAATTATAGGACGCGTTATATGGCATATGAATCCAGACGACATCAATAAAACATACTAAGGAGCGTTATCATTATGACAATAAGTATTTTTGATTTAGAAAGGCGTTTTGATTTTAATAAAGAATTCAATAGATTGCTTACTCACCTTAATGAAAAAATCTATAAAACAAATGACATTTACTATGAAATTGATTTTTGGAATATCGTTAATAACAATATGAGCAGATGGCCATATAGAAATACCGCTATAACCGTTCAGGAATATCTTGAAGATTTAAGTATCGATATAAAACATTTGGAAAAATGTAATCATCTTCAGAAAATATATATTATGCAACTAGTAGATAATTTTATTCATTATCTGCATGAAAAAAATCTGTTAATAATATATGATGATGAATATATGGTGCCGTATGTTAATTTAACACAAAATATTAAAAAAATTATAGAAAAGTTAAACTATAAAAGACATATTGAAAATGATACTGTCACTTACATAAAAAGAGATGCTGATGTAGATAGCGTATTATCGCAATTTGAAGAAAACAAAGATATAAGATTCATTCTTCTTGAATATTACGATTTTAAAATAGAAAATGATGTAAGCAAAAAAAGATTGATATTAAAAAAGATTGCAGATTATTTGGAACCTAAACGGAAACAACTACGGGGCTTTAACAATAGTTTAACATACGATGTTTTCTACCTTATGAATAAAATGGACATTAGACATAACAACAACAATGAACTGAATATTCCTGATGGTGATCAAATTCGTATTCTTGACATGCTGTTCAAAATGTCTTTACATCTGATTAGAACCGAAGAAATAGTTAATATGCAAAGGGAAATAAATAAATTTAAACAATAAAAAAACACCCCCTGCGCCAACAGAGAGTGTCCGATATCAGCGCCAACTGATATCAAGCATAGAAAAATGACCTCACCAGTCGTATCTTTTTCTATGCCTCTATTTTACCACAACTAAGCATAAAATGTAAATGGAGGTATCAACATGCAATATCTAATCTATCTGAGAAAGTCCCGCGCCGACAGAGAAGCAGAGCTGCGTGGTGAAGGAGAAACACTTGCCCGTCATGAGAAAGCGCTCCTGGAGCTTGCCAGACGTCAGCACCTGCCGATTGCTGACATTTATCGTGAAGTCGTATCCGGAGAAACCATTGCGTCCAGACCGATGATGCAGCAGCTTCTGTCTGAAGTGGAACAGGGTGTATGGGATGGCGTATTGGTCATGGAAGTAGAACGTCTTGCAAGAGGTGATACGATCGACCAGGGCATCGTAGCCCAGGCCTTCAAGCTGTCCGATACGAAGATCATCACACCGATTAAAACATACGATCCAAACAACGAGTTCGATGAAGAGTATTTTGAGTTTGGACTTTTCATGTCCCGCCGTGAATATAAGACGATCAAACGCAGACTGAACAACGGCAGACAGGCATCTGTTAAGGAAGGCAAATATGTGGGCAACAGGCCCCCATACGGTTATGAACGTATCAAGATAGAGAACGACAAGGGCTTCACATTAAAACCGCTGGAGAAGGAAGCACAGGTCGTAAGGATGATGTTTCGCTGGTATGCATATGGAGCACATGGCATCTCCACCATTGCTGATCAGCTGAACGAAATGGCCATTCCATCCAAGACCGGTAAACAATGGGTGTACCCTACTGTCAGAGATATCCTACAGAACCCGGTCTATGTTGGCAAGATCCGCTGGGGGTGGAGAGGACAGCGTAAAAAAGTAAAGAACGGCTCCGTATCTGTAAGCCGTCCCCGCAGTGATGACTACCTGCTGGCTGACGGTATTCATCCGCCTATCATTGATCAGCAGCTCTTCGACCAGGTCCAGAAGAAATTCTCCATGCATAAACCACTGCCGACCTCCGCTAGAGAAATGAAAAACCCACTGGCAGGGCTTGTGATCTGTGCGAAGTGCGGTGCCAAGATGCAAAGACGTCCTTATCAAAGAGAAAACATTCGAACCGGGCTGATTTGCCCCAACAATAAATGCAGGAATGTCAGTGCACCTTTTGATGATGTTGAACAGAAGCTCATCGAAGTTCTGGCAGAATATATCAAGGAAGAAAAACTGAGAATCAGCAATGGCCACACACAGATCGACGACAGTGTTCTTCAGATATTGCAGAACCAGCTGGCTGATCTGCGGGAAGAGACAGTGGATTTGAACAAGCAGAATGATAACATTCACGACTTTCTGGAAAAAGGTATCTATGACGTGGACACCTTCCTGCAGCGTTCTCAAAAGATATCCTCCAGAATAACAAAAATCGAAGAGAAGCAGAAGACACTGCAGCAGGAGATCATAGAAGAGAACAAACGCATTGAAAGTGCCACCAGCATCATCCCGATGACAGAGCAGCTTCTCTTGCAGTACGAGAATATGAGTGCCCTTGAAAAGAACTCCATGCTGAAGGAAGTCCTGCGCTGTGTCAAGTATGAAAGAGAGTGTTCCATACGCGATGGAGGCACCGCAGATAATTTCACGCTTTACCTCTACCCGAAAATCTCCCATAAATAAAGGCTTTTTTTGACGGATAACTTTTATGTACGCATTCTTCCGTTCCGATATCCGTTAACATCGCACGTACACTGTCATACGGCATGGCATAGCGCTGATTCAGATAACGCATAGAGGCAGCCAGTTCCCCATCCGGACCGCCAATCTGCGAAATTACGATTTTTGCGAAAGCAGGATCCGGTTTTCTGATATTCACCGGAAACTGCAGCTTCTTTTCATATGTCCACATACATCAATCCTCCCTTTCCCATGGCCAGGGCCCTTTGCTATACTCCCAGCTATCCGAGTGATTCTGCCGATTTGTCAATGGTCCGCAAAGATGTTCATACTCCTTTGCAGTCTTCTCGCGTTCCTTCACGGCAGACTGATAATACTGCATTGCCTGTCTGTCATCAGGGTGTGAGTTTAAAAACAGTGCTGTTTCCTGAATCGCAAAATCCAGCATTTGAAGCTTTCTCAGCAGTTGCTTTCTATTCATCATCAGCACGCCCCCTCATCACCGAGAAAGGGTTTATCAAGAGCATGAAAAATCGTTCCTCTTTGAAACCCAATCTCTCTTTCATACGGTTTTTTCCATACCTGCATCGGTACATAGGCCATACCAGGCATCTGTGCCTGCTGCCGTTGATGTTTAGGCTGCTGCTCCATAAAGTCCACATCATCATAGCAGTATTCATTATCAGCTACGCGCTCCCTGGGAATCCATGGACAGCACGCACCATTCGCATACTTCATATAAGTTCCTCCTAACCTGAGGCTTTCACCTCACTGCATAATATGAAAATACTGATAACAGGCATAGGACAAGCATATAGAAGATGAAAAATTCATTTCTCTATGCATGGAAGCAGATGAAAAAAGACCTATCGGCCGCAAAGTAATCAGAACGTTTGCATCGCTTCGATAAGTCCTTTTCAGATTGCTTATAATATGTTCAAAGTATGCTGGTTTACATAAGCACTAATGAAACTGCGCCAGCAATGTCTTTTCAAAATGCTCTTCACTGACACTTGTTTTCCAGCGATAAAACAGAATGGAAAGAACAGAGAAGACTACAAGCATACCTGCAAAGACAAGAATATCCGGTGTAATGGATCCGCCGATTGCCAACGTATTGCGGAATGCATGCACACTGTAGCTGAATGGCATAAACGGATGAATCGCATTATAAAATCCGGAGGATGTTTCAATCGGATAGCTACCTGCCGCTCCCCCCAGCTGCAATACCATGAATATCAGAACAATAAAGCTTCCGATTTTTCCACAGGTGATGTTAAAGAAAACGATCATGGACATGAAGCCTGCGGAAACCAGTGCCGCCATGGCAAAGGTAAGCAGCGTCTGATAGGGAGATAGGCCGTTAACCAGCATCAGCACACTGATCATAATGACTGCCATCAATGTGGAGACCGTATACATAACAGAAGCCTTGCAAGCCCACATACGCAAACCGGACGTCGTTTTACCTGTGTTTTTCAACAGCGGATACATAAGAGTAAAGGCCATGCAGGCAACATACAGCCCGACAGACATCATATAGGGCGCCATCGCTGTACCATTGTTTTCCACATTGCTCAATTCCTGATGAGTTGTGACCACCGGCTGTGCCAGCATTTCCTTTGTATTCTGTGTTGCTGATACCGAGCTTTCTTCAGCTCCCTTATGCAGCGAGCTTGTCAGCGTATGGGAACCGTCCTTCAGCTGTAACAGTCCGCCTCCCAGTGTATTGGAGCCCTGCGCAAGCTGCTGAGCACCACTGCTGATTTGAGAAGCGCCGCCCTGCAGCTGAGCAGAGCCGTTTAATAATGTCGGACTGCTGCTGTTTAATGCTGAGGCTCCCTGATATAGAGAATCACTACCCGTTAGCAGATGTGTGATTCCGCCCTGTAAAGCAGGAATTGCAGAGTTCAGCTGTGTCGTACCTGTTTGTAATTGAGCTGCACCGGCTGTTAAAGCCGTAGATTTCTGTGATAAGGTGGAAAGACCGTTTCTAATCGTATCTACGCCCTTTGTATAAGCATGAATCCCCGAAGCCAGTCCCTGTTCACCAGATAAGGCTTTATCAGCATCTGCAAGGCCGCTTTGAAGCTGCTGCATACCCTGTATCAGACCCATGGCTTCCGCGGTGGAGCCCTGTGCATCCAGTGAACGCTGTACAGTGGAAAGACCCTGCTGCAGCTGCGTCAATGCCTGATCGTTTCCGCTGAGAAGAGCTGTCATCTCCTCACTTCCTTTGGAAAGCTTAGAGAGCCCTGTCTTGAGCACAGCATATTGCTGATTTAAATCATTCATATCCGCTGCCGCTTCTGTTAGCTGATTCACAGTATCCTCATAAGCATGCAAATCCTTCAATTTCTGTGCGGCTGCATTCAATCTCTGACTCGCATCTGTATTCTTGTTTATGATTGTCTGCAGCTGAGCCTCCAATGCCGCCGCCCCTTGTGTAACCTGCTTCAGACTATCTGCACTGCCGGTATTTTTTTCGTGCAAATAAGCAAGTAGATCAGCATGACTGTCGGTACTTGATTTTATTGCAGTGGATAGCTCCTGCATACCAGACAGAACACGAGAGCTGCCCTTATGCAAATCGGAGGTTCCCTGCGCCAGAGCATTCACCCCCTGATTTAAAACTGCAGAGCTTTGCATTAACTGCTCACTTCCCTGTTGCAGGGCAGCTACACCGGTTGTATACGCCTCTACCCCCTGCTGCAGCTCACCGCTTCCTGTGTGCAGCGAGGATGCGCCGTTAACAAGCTGTACGCTTTTTCCATTCATCGTGCGGATACCGCTTCGCAGCTGCCTGCTTCCCTGTTGCAGCTGTGCCACTCCATCGGTATAAGCCTGCAGTCCCTGCTTCAGTGTTTCACTTCCGTCTTGAAAGGTCAGTGTACTGGAGGCAAGAGTGTTCAGATTATCCGTGATGGTCTGATTCCCCGCAATACTGTCGGATAATCCGTTCTGAATTTTCTGACTGCCCTTTCCCGCTGTTTTCAAGCCGCTGCTCAACACCTGAACGTTGGAGAATAATGTATCGGCATAGGTTTTTGTCACAGTAGCGGAAATCTGTTCCCGTATTTTTGCAATCGCTGTCTCGTCCATTTTCGAGGCGATATAATTGGTACCGGGATTCGTTGTATACCTGAGCCCCATTTTTTTCGGATGTTTATCCATGAGCGTTGTTGCATTTGATGAAAAATTTTCAGGTATCGTTATAATCATATAATAAGAGCCATCCTTTAAGCCCTGGCTGGCTTTTTCGGCATCGACAAAGCAGAAATCCATTTCCTTTGCCTTTTTCAGATTCGCAACCAGATCCTCCCCGATATGAAGGCTGGAACCGTTATAGGTAACCTTATTGTCTTCATTTACTACTGCAACCGGTATTTTATCCGCATTTCCGTAAGGATCCCACATAGAACCCAGAAAAATACCTGAATACAGCATGGGAATCACAATAATCGCTGCCAGCACAACCTTGATCCATGTACTGCCTGCTATATTTTTCCATTCTTCCTTCATAATATCCTCTTCTTTCTTTTCTATCCATAGATATACTATATCCACGGAATACTGGAATTATAGTACATTATATGCTTGTGTCAACGCTCTTTACAGAAAGTTTAGAATTGTTATGAAAAATTCACACGAAAAAGACGGCTTGATTTAAGGAAAAGGCTTGCAAAGACAAAGAAAAAACAGCTATACTATACATGATAGAAGGTGAGAGTATGAGAATACGCGGCAGTCTGGAGCAGGCAATCTGTATCGTGCTGCTGATAAGTACAAGCAGCCGGCCGGTAAAAAGCAGCGAGCTCAGTAAAAAGCTGAACGTATCAGATTCCTATTTAAAAAAAATCATGCGGCAGCTGGTCAAAGCGAAGATCGTTTCTTCAATCGCCAGTAAAAACGGCGGCTTTGTATTATTGAAAACCCCCTCCCGCATCACCTTTCTGGACCTGTTTAATGCCATCGAGGGGCAGGAGCAATTTGCTGTGAGTACAAGCCTTGTCGATCGGGTGTTTGATTCCAGAAAGCAGGTAAAGGAAAAGGAAGAAAAAATCATGCATTATCTGCATGGTGCGGAATTGGAATATCGAAAGAAATTAAAAGAAATCACCATCCAGCAAATTTTATCCGATGTCTGATAATAACAGCCACAAGACATGTTCATGCTGCTGTATATCATATCAGAAATGATAATATTTCTTACATAAACTATTTTATAAGCTTGCTTTAAAAAGAAAATAAAAAAAAGCTACAGCCGGGGCTTTAACACTGGCAGAGTCATTTGCACTTTACTCACCATGTAACAGCCATAGGTAATCCAGGCAGCTTTCTTTGATTGTTAAGCTGCTTTTCTTTTTTCCTTTACACGATGTCCTAACGTGATAAGAAAAAGACTGAATCTTCAGGTATAGAAGGCTCAGTCTTTCCTTTTTCTCAATTTCCGCCGGGACCGTCCTGACGATCTCTTTCATCCGGATAATACTTCAGGTTATTGTTCGTCCATTGATTGTTGCCGGCTGTTTTCTTTGCTTCCTCACCATGCAGCAGCTCTTCGCTGTCACAGCAGGATTTTTTCTTCTGTTCCATGTTCATCACACTCCATTCTTAGTATGTGTCCGGAAGGGATTGACTATACCGATTCTTTGCCTGAAGCATACGGCCCGGTTATTTCCAAGACATTTCCTTCGGGGTCTGTGATATTGAAATACCAGTAAGGCATCGAGATTGAAACATAATATAAGGGAGAGAGCGGACTGATTTGCAGATTTTTCAAACGCGTATATTCTGACTGCAAATCCTCACAAACATAATTCTGAACCATTATATCATTCCCTTGGTTCACCGTCTGTATGCAGTCTTCGACATATGCATTATTATAGTGTTCGTCCACATCCTGTTCTTTTTGTACGCATTGCGCATCATATTCCGCATGCAGCACGGCAAGCGTATGCCCGCAGGAAAACTCCACCCATCGCTGTGCAGTAACTTCCTTCCCTTTTTGCTGAAGCAGCTGCTCGTAGAAGCTTACCGTATCACGAAAATGCAGTGCATTGATATATATACAAGCCAGCTTCATCGTGGTTCCTCCTTCATCCAAATATCCTGTTCCTTCTCATGCTTTTTCATCCAGGCAAGTGCATAGGGACTAAATGCCATACATTTCCAGCACTTCTTCCTTATCACAGCTGCCGCCTCCTTCATCAGTGCGCCTCTTATCCCCTGTCCGCGCAGGGATACATCGGCAAATGTATGATTGATATCCACGACCTGCTTGTCCACAAAGGGGAATGTAAACTCTGCAGGCAGCTGTCCCTGTTCCTCTATAAATATATGGTGAGCACAACAGTGTTCATTATACCAAAGAGGAAGCAAAACTGTAAACGTCTATGCATAGGTAATTGTTTCCTGAATGCTTACAAATACTTCCGGAATGCCTCCAGCAAAAGCTGACACCCGTCTGCACAGTCCTTTTGTGTACTGTATTCCTCTTTACAGTGGGAGGCTCCTTCATGCTGAGAGCGTACAAAGATCATCGCTGTGGGACAAATGCCCTGAAAGTTCATACAGTCATGACCGGCGCCGCTGGCAAGTCGCAGAATCGGCAGCTGCAGTGTTTTACAGCAGACCTCCAGCTCCTGCTTCAGGCCTTCATCACATATCGCCGCCGGCAGCTGCTGTTCCAGGCGGCGTTCAATCCGTACTCCCTGTTCCTGTTCGAGCATTTCTTCAAACTCCTGCATTACATCCAGTATTTGCTGTATGACAGCATCATCCAGAGAGCGCAGATCCAGAGAAAAGCTTACACGATCACAAATGATATTGCAGGCGCCGGGGTAGGTATGAATTTCCCCGATTGTAGCCACCGTATGCGGCTGGGGGGGGGGGCGCGGCCGCACGTGCAGGAGACCCACAGGCAAT
>OBXV01000241.1_pt1 | contig 45460 bp, 48 predicted proteins | sample 1495451 | NCBI WGS metagenome assembly OBXV01 (sample SAMEA2580178, study PRJEB22360) | human gut metagenome | biome: human gut; feature: human-associated habitat; material: faeces | place: Denmark | collected 2008/2010 | reverse complement strand
GTTTAATTTATTCTTGTCTCTACGAAAAGCTGTCTAAGATTTGATACTAACACCATTATTGTACCTATATTTTATCCCATTCCTTTTAAAACAAGAATACGTACAAAGTAAAATGTTGTAAATAGTCTAGCAGGGATGTATATTTTCATGTACCAACATAATATTTAAGAAGTTTCCCATAGATATATTGGACGTCCTCTTTTAAAACACAAAAATAAATACTACCTTATTTAGGTAGTATTTATTAAAAGTTACGTCAATTTTGATTAAAAATATACTACTTGAACCTCTCATGAGTAAAGTCACGAAATTTTTGGGAATAGAGCGTACTTGATATCTTATTTTTTCACTAATAGCAGTGTCTCTTATTCACCAAGCGATCCCCGTAGTTCCTACGGTTCTTAATTTTTCTCTAGACCAATGATTGTATCTTTAGACCTTCGGCCATAACACGGAGCAAAATAAAAAGGTACTAAGTCTTATATATCAATCTTCGAGTAACCGACGGTTAACAACCATATCGAGCGGCATTAATCACCCACCTGTAGAGGATGAGCGACTTTTGCCTAATTATTGTTAAAAGCCTAGTTTCATTTGTTTAGATTGGAAAATACGTCCTACAAGTATCTCTTTTTTTTCATGGTCGATCCGATAAAATAAGGCATAGCTTTTGCCGATCACGATCCGATATGTTGGGATATCCATTCCATAGATTTCGGAAACTTCCTCATGTATAGTTGGAAAATTTTTGGTTAGTTCTAAAGCCTTCTGGATCGCACCTACAAATCTTTTTATGCTGGCTGGAGAAAGAGCAAGCTCATTTTCCCATTCTTCTATTATCGTTTCAAGGCTGGTCTGGAAACTTTTAGAATAAACTAGCGTGTACTCTTTCATCTATTCACTCCAGCCGTATTTTCCGAAAGCTTTTACCATTTCAATTTCTGAAACTGTTAAACCTTTCTCAAAGTCTTGGAAACTTTCTTCAATCAATTTGCGATCGTGTTCTTTTGCTATTTGAGTAGTATCTAATATGAATAAGTTGCCTTCTTGTTTGGCTTGGACAGTGTCTCCGCTTTTTAATCCAAGAGAGCTTGGAAGGATCACTCCCACACTATTGCCGATCTTTCTAACCTTTAGTTCTTTTCCCATGTTATCACACTCCTTTTAGTTTTTGATGAATAAATTATAACATGTTATAACAACAATTGCCAACGGTGTTTCTTAAGGGATTCCACTCCATATTATTATTGGACAAAATAAGCCACTTAGAACGCTGAAAACATATACAAACGATATCAAAATACGAGTAAACTACTCACCATACACTTCCGTTAACATCCATTTAAGTAGGTATTTTTATTGTATATAGATTTAACATATGTCGGTCGGTTGATTGATATAGCTAAAGTTATAACTCAACCGAAGCCGATTCATCTACACGAATAAAGTTGCGAGTGTTCTCGGCTAATTCATAATAATTGTTATGTGTTCCATATAGCAATACTGGAATAACTTTATTTTCTTGAATCTCATAAGCAACTCTATACACGGTGACCGCATACTTAAATCCATTAGACCAATTACCTGATAAACCTCCAGTTTTTTGCTCTTACTTAAATGGATCAATAGCAATTTCATCACAAACCTATAGAGGATGAGTGACTTCTGCCTAATTACGTTAAAAAATATTGAAAGTAACTCTATGTAGCAAAAAATATCTAGAATTTCATTTCCTCAAAACTGATCGATATTGTATCTAAAAATATATACTACCTAAAATAGGTAGTATATATTAAAATATGTGCTTTTGTTAGAAAAATCAATACATAAATTATCATATCTGTATATGTCATTTAGGTATTTCAGTTATGTTATAATAGTTTTGCTGTCTGCTACCCCGGCCTAATCTGGCAAGGGGAGGAGGAGATATAATGAAATACCTTTTTGATTTTGTTTTTGCAATCAAGCCACTTGCAGATGTAGTGTGCAGTTACCTCTGCAAATGGCTTGATTGCAAAATTGCCAAAAAAGACAGTAAGCCTACCCGTTAATTCTATAATATAGAAACGTAAAAAAAACCCCATCAGCCTGCACGCTGATGGGGTTTGGTGATATAATGAAATACCTCTTTGTTACTCATAATTATACCATAATTAGTCACGAATGCAACCAATAGAAAAAACTACTTAGAACGGTAGATCATCGCTAATAACAATGCATTATCCACCAAATGGATTTTGTGAAGCATTAAATACATTGTTATTAATTGTCGCTGCTTTTAACTAGGCCTCTCCCCTTCTATTATAAAAGAAGATATATATCATTTCTTAATTACCTACTACCTTAAACCAAAATTTAAGTACTACCTAATTTAAGTAGTACTTAAACAATCTAAAAAATAGTTATCCCAATTGTTATGCTTTTATAATACGATTATTTGTAACAAAATGAATATTATATAATTAAACACTACCATATTTAGGTAGTGTTTAATTATTAGCAAAACAAAAAATATTTATTCTATTCTCTTAACTTCAACTAAGTTATGCTGCACACCTTTATATAAATCATATGCAACTCATTAGCTAGACAAACTACAAGCATGTAGTTTTATCTGTTAATTATGTACTACCTAAATAAAGTAGTTTATAATTAACAAGTATATATATTTAAAAATTTAAGATTAATTTTTTTATGACTTGTACAAATTTATCTGATATTCTCTTATTAAGAACTACCTAATTTGGGTAGTTCTTATTTTTTACGTTTTAAGTAGTATTTAATTGCAATTTGGTAGTATTTTTTTATTATCTTATTCTTAGAACGGTAGTACTTAATATAAATATAGGTAGTATCTAATTTAAGTATTAATGGTAGTATCTAAATTAACAGGTAGTATGTAACTACTTTAAAGTAATTTTTTTCATATTAACACAGTAGTATCCTATTAAATAAGTTAATTTTAATGGTAGTACATAATTATTACATATATCTGACATTGGTAGTACTTATTGTATTTTTTAGTAGTATATAATCTATTGTTTTCTAGCCTAAAGCCTTGTCTTACAAGAATAATATAATATATACTACTGAAATAAGGTAGTATATATTACTAGTAATGGTAGTATGTTTTATATGCATAAGGTAGTTCTTAATTTATTTTTTGTTTTGACACTGGTAGTACTTAATTATCTTTAATTTTAAAACTAAATTTTATTCATACGTTCTTCTGGTAGTATTTAATTATAAATAATATTTATTTAAAGTAGTTCTTAATGACTTTAAAGGTAGTACATAATTCATTTTATTTCTGATTTTAGGTAGTATTTAATTAAAAAACAGTTTTAATGCGTTTGCATTTTTTATTTATCTTTGCTATTTTCGAAAAGAGTAGGTAATTTTACATAAATAAAACAACGTGAAAGTAGAGGATCTACAATGACTGATTTTAAATTTTTTAAGGCGGATAGAGTTTACAACGAATTATTTTATCAATTTCCAAAAGTCTTTATTGTTTCTGACGAATACAAAAAAATGAAAGATTCAACTAAGATTGCCTATATGCTTTTAAAAGCAAGATTAGAGATCGCAATCAGCAAACGGCAAATCGATGAAGAAGGTAATGTTTATTTTACTTATACGACAAATGAACTATGTAGAGTATTAAACTGCCAAAAACAAAAAGCGATAGCAATCAAAAAAGAGTTGGAATCCTTTGGTTTATTATTACAAAAGCAGATGGGATTTAACAAACAGTTAGGGAAAAATAATCCTAATAGACTATATCTAGCAGAATTAAAAGTCTCAGAAAATGATATCTACTTACTCGAAAAATTTGATAGAGAGAATAGGGAAAACGTTGATAAATCAGAGGGTATGAAAATCATACCCACCCTCGACGAAAAATCAGACGCTGAATCCCTTGGGGCTCAAGAGGGTATGAAAATCATACCGTGCCAAAACGTTGATAAATCAGAGGGTATGAAAATCATACCAGAACTTAATAATAATATATTAGACACTAATAGACACAATATAGACACTGAAAAAGACCGCCTACAAGATCAATTGTTGTTAGACAATTTTGAGACAATTATGACAAACGACAGCATTGCTACGTTTGTCCCTGAACGAGTATTAAATTTGATAAAAACATTTTCTTCAAGTTACAGTGAAGCTCAAAAAACCGTCCAGACTATTCATAATGCAAAGAAAAAAGCTGAAATAGAAAGTGGTATTTCGATAGTTTTTGAAGAACTCGATAGTTATTATGTCAATGCAGAACAAGAATTATACACGACACTGTTAAAAGCCTATCAAAAATTAAAAACCGAAAAAGTCGAAAATATCCAGAACCTGATTTTTGTCTATGTAAAAAATTGGTTTATCGAAAAACCAATAGCTGCTAAAGTATCAAGTGAAAAACGTTTGAATTATGAAAGCTCCCCAAGCACTATTACGAAAGACTGGTTAGAGTGAAACTTTACTGACAAAGTGATTGTTGCTTCATGGAGTAACATTAAAATTAAAAATTTATTATTATTCTAATTATATTACGAATATTACAAAATAATAGCTATTTTAATAGAATTTATAAGTTAAAATATTATGATAAAAATCACAAACGTAGCCTTTTACGTCATAAGTGTTAAGAGAAATAATTAATTTCAAATATAGAAAAGGGAACGTATGTTTGCATACTCCTTTTTTTTGAGTTATAATAATACGCGAAGAGAGATAATTTCATTATTTAAACAAGCTAAAAATCTTGATATTACTTCTTTTCAGGCAATACGAATATTATTCGCTTACATTTTTTTGTATAAATTTAATTGTCTGCTATGCTTGTGATGAATTGATTTTCGTTCTGCACTTTTGGATGATAAATTTGGACAATTGAAAATACAAAAAAAAGAAAGGCGGTATGAACTCGGAAGGCTGGTAACCTTCGTCAGCGTTCATACACGGCATTAAGATTTGGCCCTTAATGCGTTAACCTTTCAGTGTTACGGTATTACCCGCAATGGATTTAGTATAACAGATATTCAAAAGTGATACCACTTTTTTTGGCTGTGTTAAGGTTAAAAATACGTGATATTACGATGAATCTATGCCTAAGCATAATGTTATAAAAATGTCCGTGTGGCTCTTTGCCGTATGACGAACGCTGAAATTAGAGGGAACGCATGTTTGGATGCGTTCCCTCTTTTTTGTTTGTCATGAACGAAAATCAATTCTCTATTTTTGAAAAATAACAAGAAAAACTTGTTAAAAATATTTAAAGAAATTGGGTGGTTTATTTTATGTCATATACAGGAATTTTGAGTCTCAAAGATATTTGTCACTACGGTAAACGGTGTACCGCTACAGAGAAAATCACGAAGAAACTATCAACTGGCCAAAGTAAAACCGTTGTGCAGTGTAAGAAATATATAATCCAGAAAGACAAAGTCTCAGAGGAAATGATTTATTACATTGGGAAACAAAAGCAAATAATTTTAAAAGATCCTATCCCCTTAAAAGAGCTATATCCAACAATCAAACATGTTTATGACCAAAACGGTGTACTGATTGGTCGAAGAAAAAATGGAGTCTTGCGTTGTACCGCAAAAGGGATGGGGCGTTTGATCGGCTGAATTGATCATTCTCATAACTTGTATTTTATCGTTTTTCGCTTGCTTGAAAATATTGTCGAGACTTCTAAAGGAACTTAGAGTCACTAGAAAAATAAGGAGTAGACTTGATCTATCAACAATTCCCTTCGGGGAGTGACGGGGTAGGTTTTAACGATTGGTAACGTAAAAAATTGGTCAATCGAGTAAATGCGCTTGTTTGGATAGTGGTGAAATGAATTTGTGTAAATAATAAGCGCAGAGTAAACAAGAGGGAATTTAGAAGTTAGACAAGTTAGAATAGCGTCTAGATTAATCATGAGCAGCTACTAAGGGATCTAGACTTTGACGCAAACTCATGGAATAAGGAGTAGGTCTTCTCGTAATGGGGAGGACGCACAAGAAATTGTGTCGTGTGCTGCAGTACATGTAGATACTTGCGAGGACGTTGATTATTGGATCAATCGAGCATTTACCGCTGTCTACTAGGGTTTCTCGTTTCGGACGCCATAAACGAGTCGAAATTTTTTATGTATTTTTAAGTAAACGAAAAACGATAAAATATGAACAAGTCCTGAATAAAGTGAAAAAATTGATATAAAACATAGAGAAAATGAAATTTACGTAATGGAGGAATGACAAATGAAAAATTATGATCCGAATATACGATTGGGCACACATACTATTAAGGTTTCTTTCCAACGTTGGGATTACAAAGGATTTGTGACGTTTAGAAGAGGCGGAAATTGTAAAGGATTAGATGTTTTAGCATTAGACGAGGATGATTTATACGATTAAACATTGACTGATAATCCAATTGGATTCGGCTTGCTACCTGAAGATGATGAAGGCGATGATTGGTTTAAAATGACGCTTACGAACGACAAAGGAGACGAATTGTCTGTAGAAGATACCTGGTCATATTTGAGTGATTATATTGTCAGTGTTGAAATCATTGACTTTGTAGCGGATAAAGAAGAATAAAAATTGGAGGAATAGATCATGAAATTTTTCGAAGTAAAATCACCATGCTATTATGCGTTAATCGTAGAAAATAATGAAGAAGAATGTGCAGAAATTACGACGAATAATAAAAAGCTAGTATTATCATTAGACATCGAGTAAAGAATTTATTTAAAAGGCAAATTAGATGGCGCGACCAGTTTTAGATGCGATGGATATGGATACTTTGACAAAAGGAAGGTATGTACAGCTGTTAGCTCGTGGTTATTCACCTAAAGATGTATTTAAAGCCTTATCCAAAGGAACAGATATGGAAAAAGAAAGATTACGAAAAGAGTTTGATTATTGGAGAACCTATAATGGAATCAAGGATTTGAAACCAGCAAGGCCAGTAGTTAAAAGAAAGAAAAAGATAACCCAAGAGTGAAGTGTAGAGCGTATGTGATCATAGGCTTTTTTATTTTTATCAAAACAAGGAAGGTAGGAAAACTCATGAATTGTAAAGAAATCGAAAATAGAAAAAAAGTGTCGAAAGAAAGGGAAGAAAAGTTACTAAAAACGATGAAACAAAAACACCTTAAAAGGTTATCTGTCATGCAATATATCAATGATATGCAGATAACAGGAAAAGAGAAAGCTTGTTTGTTAGGTTCAATGAAAAACTTTGAACAGTTGAGACGAACTTATGTGAAAATAAGTTCTAATTGTCAACTATTGTTAGAAGTCTCATGACATTCATTAATAGAATTCATTTTTAAAACTTTTTCTATGGAAATGAGAAAAAGATTTTTTGTTTTGTCTGAAAGGGGGTAGCTGGATGAGAAAATGGTTATTTGGTTTTTTAGGAGTCGCTTTAATCGTCTTTTGCAGTGTGTTTGGCTATGTTAGCTACCAAAAACATGAAGGAGAGGTGTTTAAGCAAAATATAGAAAAAAAGATGCCCGTAGATCAAATCAATGCACATGCAAAGAGTTATAAGGAGGATGCAACGAATGTCAATAATGATATGTCTTTGGGGCAAATGTTGTCCATACAACAAGAAGCAATCGAAATGGGCGTCAATAAACAAGTATTTGCACAAATTCAGATTCCTGCACTTGGTTTAGCATTGCCAATTTTTAAAGGGGCAAATCAATACACTTTGAGTCTTGGAGCGGCTACTTATTTTTATGAAGATGCTGAAATGGGCAAAGGAAACTATGTCCTAGCAGGTCATAATATGGAAATGCCAGGTGTTTTATTTTCTGATATTCAAAAGTTGTCATTAGGGGAGGTGATGGACTTAGTTAGTAACGATGGCGTCTATCGTTACAAGGTAACGCGTAAATTTATCGTACCTGAGTACTTTAAATTAATCGATGGCGTTCCTGAAGAGAACTCTTTCTTGTCTTTGCCAAAGAAAGGAGAGAAACCCTTATTAACGTTGTTTACTTGTGTTTATACGTCACAAGGAAAAAAAAGATACGTGGTACAGGGAGAACTACAATAACAAGGTTTTAATCAACGCGAGTCGTTGAAATATGAAATGAGGAGAGTAAAAAATGGCAATAAATCGGTATGTAAAAAAAGCTGGAATGCTTATTGGAATGTTAGGAATCATTGCAGGCTGCTTTCAGGGATATCGAGCATATGCAGAAGATGTCACGCAAAAAACGCCACCAGAGAAGGTCAATATCACGGTTCATAAATTAATGTACGATCAAGGAACGCAATTGAATGTTGATATTGACGGGATCAAAAACGATGGTTATACGCACGATCAATATCCTACAGGTGTAACGAAATACAACAAGGCAGATTATGGTGATGTTGAGTTGACGTTAGGAAATATTACGGATCAAGTATTACCGACTGAAGATTCTGATCTAACCAACGCGAAAGTGGACGAAATCGTTAAAGATGTAGAAGACAAGGGATCTAACAGTGAGTACGTCAAGAATGCAACCAACAAAATTACTTCAGCTGTAGATGAAAATGGTGAGATTACTTTTGCTGATCAACCAGCCTATGTAAATTCCAAAGGGAATGTATATGTGGTTTATGAAAGTAAATCCGCTGCTGGATTAGTCACACAAAAAGCAAAACCAATGGTTGTGATTGCGCCAATGACTGATAATACAGGTTCAGGTTTTTTAAAAGACATTCACTTATATCCTAAAAATATTGTTTCTAAGTTGAGTTTTGAATTAACGAAATTTGGTGACGATGGCACAGCTCAAAGCAAACAAACACCTTTAAAAGGGGTAAAATTTGAGTTATACAAGGGCGAACCTGGAAAAGGAACAAAATTAGGAGATCTTGTATCGGATGATCAAGGAAAGCTGACTGCTACTGATTTGACGTTAGGAAAATACTATTTTGTGGAAGTTCCTTCAGAAGTTGTAGTGGGATCAGATAAAGAACCAACAGCAGATCAATATTTATTAGGCGCAGACGCTCGCAACGATGCGCACAATAAATTAACCTTTGAAATTACGAATGATGGCGTGACAAGTGACTTAAAAGCTTCATACGTAAACTATAAAGCACCAGTGATCGATAAAACAGTAACAAATGGAACAGGACAAGAACATTCTTTCCAAATTGGTGACGCAGTAAATTATCAAGGAACGATTCATATCCCAACAGACATTGCAGGCGGAGCAGACGGTATCACAGTAAACGGAGTGAAAAGCGAAACTTCTCCTTACAGTGTATTTAAATGGGGGGATACAGCAGGACAAGGACTTTCTTATGTCGCTGCTAAAGCAAATATCAAAGTAACAAATAAAGATGAATCTGTGGTATTAAAAGAAAATACAGATTATAAAATCCAAAATTCAGAAAATGGATTTGTGATCGATTTTATCGTGAATAATGGCCAAGTAAGTGATACTGTAGCAAGTTTACACGGACAAGATCTTCAAATGACTTATAACATGTATGTAAATGACAGCGCAGCTGTTGCCAATCCATTAACAAATAGCGTGGATTTCGTTTATAACAAAAATCCATTTAATCAGGAAGAACACCACGAAAAAACGAAAGCTGACGTTGTGACTTATGGTGCAAAATTCTTAAAAGTCGATAGCGGACTATTTGGAACAGGAATCAAAGCAACACCGCTTGAAGGCGCAGAATTTGCTGCTAAAAACGCAGAAGGAAAATATTATGGTGGATTAGTTGATACGGATAAAGACGGTGTCAAAGAAGCAGTATGGGTAGACGATGTAGCAAATGCAGCGATCCTAAAATCAGATAAAGAAGGTCACTTTGAAATCACTGGTTTAACTGAAGGTAAATATTCACTGGAAGAAACAAAAGCGCCTGAAAACTATCAAAAATTAACGAAAGAGATCTCTTTCAAAGTAGACAAAGATTCATACAAAGAAGAAAACCGAATCACGATCAAAAACAATCAAAAAGCTTCCGTACCAATGACCGGTAGCAACGGTTTTCAAACGTATGTATTAATCTCTTGCTTGTTGCTAGGAGCAGGGGCACTTTCTGCAGTTGTTTACTTTAAGAAGAAAGCCTAGAAGGATCAAAACCAATGATTATCAGGAAGCCTAAGAAAAAGCGAATCATGGGTAAATGGATCATTGCTTTCTGGTTACTTTCAGCTGTAGGTGTCTTACTTTTGATGCCTGCTGAAGCGAGCGTGGCGAAATACCAGCAAAATCAGCAGATTGCCGCAATCGATCGAACAGGAACGGCAGCAGAAACGGATTCTTCTTTGGATGTTGCTAAGATTGAGTTAGGCGATCCTGTTGGTATTCTTACAATTCCAAGTATTTCTTTAAAACTACCAATTTATGACGGAACGTCCGACAAAATTTTAGAAAATGGTGTAGGTATTACGGAAGGAACTGGTGATATTACAGGAGGAAACGGTAAAAATCCTTTAATCGCAGGTCATAGTGGACTTTATAAAGATAATCTTTTTGATGATTTACCTTCAGTAAAAAAGGGAGAAAAGTTTTATATCAAAGTTGATGGTGAGCAGCACGCTTATCAAATCGATCGGATTGAGGAAGTGCAAAAAGACGAACTACAAAGAAACTTTGTCACTTACTTAGAACCAAATCCCAATGAAGATCGAGTAACGCTAATGACATGTACGCCTAAGGGGATCAACACACACCGTTTCCTAGTGTATGGGAAGCGAGTAACCTTTACAAAATCAGAATTAAAAGATGAAGAAAATAAGAAACAAAAATTATCTTGGAAATGGCTTTTAGGAAGTACTGTTTTTCTTTCAGTCATGATCATTGGTTCGCTATTTGTTTATAAAAAGAAAAAATAAAGGAGGGTAACCAACATGAGAAATAGAAAATGGCTATTTGTTTGTGCAGCCGCTCTTTTTTCTTTCACTGCCTACACACAGTTGACGTTTGCAGACAGTCGAGAAAGCACGGATAGCACAGAACAAACAATCCAAACGTCAGATAGCAGCGCGATTCAAAGCAGCGATGAAACCGTCGATTCGTCAACAGTTGATTCTTCAGAAGAACCGAAAATTGCTGAAGACGATCAAATAGTCAAACAGACCATTCACGTTCAAAAGATTATTTCTTCAGAACAATTAGACAACCAGGGGCATGAAAAACAAGAAGGAGTAAATGGCGCGAAGTTTTCTGTTTATGATGTATCGGACATTTTACAAAAGATGGATGTTAAGGATCTCACTACTGACCAAATTGAATCCCAATTAAAAGATCGAGTGAAAAAACTATCCAGTGATCAATTGAAGCTAGTTTCTAATGGAGAAACAAAGACAATTGATCAACAAACAGGTGTCTTTGAATTCTCGGTAGAAGTACAGGCAAATCAGAAACAAGCTTATTATATTGTCAATGAATCAAGTCCTGAAAACATTTCTAATAGCGAGGATATTTTGCTATTAACACCTGTTTCTGATAAAAACGGTGAATTCTTAAAGGATGTGTGGATCTATCCTAAATCAGAAGCTTCGCAACCTAAAGAAGAAGTAAAAAAAATCGTTTCTACTGGCGTAAAGAAAAACTTCTTTGAGAATTGTTGGGATTTTGTTACTCACTTGTTTTCTAGAGATTAAGGAAGAAATAAAATGAAACTGATCAAATTATTATTATTCAATCTTTCTTGTTTAACCGCAGTCTTTTTGTACTGCGGTTTATTATTTTCTAAACTATCTATTTTGCCAAGCTACCAACTATACCTAATGAGGATTTTAAACATACCAGCTGCTTCCATGCCGCTAGATATTATGGAAAAGCTCATTAGGAATCCATTATTTACTACGATCAATTTGATCGTTATTGTCGGAATTTCACTAGTCATTTATAAAAAAGAGGGGATGAAGGGATGAATTTTAAACACTCGTGGACAAGACGGTTAAAATATGTTTTTCCCATAATGATGATGTTAGGTACATTGTTTGGGTTAAAAACAGCCAATGTCTTTGCTGAAAAAGTTATTGTCGATCCGTCAAATCCAATCCAGAACGTAAAGAATAATTTTATTATTCCAAAAGATGTTCCTAATGCAAAAACAAATATTACTGTAAACGGAGCGTCAAAAGTTTACAAATATCATGTTGATGCCAACAAAGGTGGTTTTACAGACGACTACGTAGGATTAGTGGAGGGAAACAAAAATATACGCTATCCTTCTTTCCAAAAAGAATACGGTGAAACAAACCTTGTTTTAGAAGGCGTAACAACCAACACCAAAGTCAATATTGACTATGGAAAAATCGGTACGTATAACGGGAAAAAAGTCAATATCAAGCTAGTTCTATCTAATATTCACTTATACTCGGATACGTTGCCGTGGAATCTACTAGATAACAACTATACAAAAACTCATTTTCGAGACGATGGCTATAAAAATACGAATGGTGCAATGAGTAAATCTAAAAAAAGAACAGTACTTTGGATCTCAGACAATCTTTTCTCAGGAATTGTTTACCATTCAACACAAATGAATGTGCAGCTAGTAGCCACATATGAGGACGGTAGCCCCGTTCAATTTTCAGGAGATACATTTATCAGTTTTAACTCTTTGAACCCTGCAGGAGGAAAAAGCACGGATCTTAAAGGAGAACATGCCCACTATGACAAAATGAATACGACAGATTGGTATGTCAGAAAAGATACGGTTCTTTCAGAATTTAAATCTTTCTACAACAATCTGAACGTGGTAGGTGGCCACCCAGGAGGAAGCTCTAAGCTGACACAAGCGGATAATGATTTCAATAATTTGCATGATAAATTAGGAGATCCGAAGTTTGGTCAAGGTACTGTGTCCTTTAAAATATCTGAAGCAAATCCGACGTTTGTGATTGGTTCTTCTAATGTTCAAACCTGGTTTACTTTATCTTCTGCGACAATCTTTAGTGTTGTTCCTGATCAACCTGAAAAAACAGGGGTTGATAAAAATGGAAATAACGTGAACGATAAAATGTTGCAAGTAGGAGACACGATTCAATATCGAATCAAACAGAAGGTGAATCGATTAGGAGTGGATTTACTAGCGGTTTACGATCGATTTGAGTTAATCGATAATTTACCAAAAGAAGTAAATTACGTCGATGCACACGTTGAAAGTGGTACAAATAAAAAATTCGATGTATCTGGTGAAGTGACCTATGACAAAACAAAACACCAGGTAAAATATGCAGCGAAAGCTGATACATTAAAAAATCGAATGAAGTATAACGGCGAAACTTACGAATTAGTGATCAATGTAAAAGTCAATGAATTGGCCAATCAAAATAGTGTAGCCAAAAATCAGGGAACGTCGATCATTAATAAAGTAGAAAAGGATACAAATATCATTACCGTTTATTTCCCTAAAATTCCAGTGAAAGAAGTACAACAAAATGGAAAAGATGTAAACGGACGAAATGACGGTAAGAAGGGTACGCCGACAGCTCCTTTAAACGCAGGATCTGAAGTACAATATCTAGTCACACAAAAATGGCACACAAAAGGCGTAGACGCTGCGTCAGATCACTACAAACAATTTAGTATTCAAGATCCAATTGAAGCTCGTTTGACATATAAAGAAGGTTCTGCGCAAGTAATAGATAAGAGTAAAGGAAAAGATATTACTTCTGAAGGCACACTAACCTATGATAGCAATTCAAGAACGCTGAAGTGGGAAGCTTCCGCTGACTTCTTAAGTAACAATCTTTTAGATGGACGAGAAATTCAGCTGATATTTACAGCTAAAACTCCATTACAATCAGAAAAAAATATTGATAACCAAGCCGTAGTAGCAGTAGATAATGTTTCTAATAAAACAAATGTTGTGACAATTGGGGTTGATCCTAACTTGCCACAGGTCATTGTTCCTAAAACAGGTTCTACACATTTGGTAACGATTTCAGCGGTCAGCTTACTATTACTTGTGTTAGCAACTTTTAGTTATGCGGTTCTGAGATACATTTAAAATAAAAAAACGAAAGAATGAATAAAATGAAAAAGTTAATAATAGTAGTTACTTCCTTGATTGCCATGATTGTTATTTTAGTCGGATGTAGTAATGAAAAAAATAAACAAACTAATCAAGATAATGGCGTATTGAAATCAGGAACTATGTGGAAAGAAGAAGTAGGTGGTCTTGTTTATAATTTGAAAATTATAGACGAGACTACCTGGGAATACTCTGAGAGTGTATGGCATCCAGATCCTGTACAAATAACAGTCAAGAGGCAAAAAGACTATAAAGGTTTAGAAAGATACAAAATAGTAGATTCAGCTGGTGTTAGGGAATTTATAAACAAATCTGATTCTTTATTTATTGTTGTTCCCTATGAGAAGAATGGCGTAAAAAAAATAATTTTTCTTGGATCTAGCAAGGATGAAAAGCGAACGAAAGAGAAATTGATTCACGATGGATCACAATCCAATAAATATAAGTTACAAAAGACTAGCGAGTGATTGCTAGTCTTTTTATTTGTCCTGAAGGAGGAATCACAGTGGCAAAAGCTAAAACGCCATTTGAAAAAGCCGCGTCTAAAATCTTAGAACGCCGCGGTGTATCTGAAACACAGTGGAAACAAGAAGTCCTTGAAAAAGCACAATTTGACCTATTACGGGGAAAAGACAAGGACTTAGAAGGATATATCTATCAACGTGAACGTGAAAAGCTTGTTTTCGATGAAATTATTAAACACTAAAAGGAGCGAACAATTTTATGTTTGAATCAATTACAATGAATTTTTTAACACAACCGAAAGTAGTAGCTGCGGTTGATATTTTTAGAGCATTACAAACTGCCGCAACTAGTTTAAAAAATAATCTGATGATTTTTGCTGCTGCTGCGGCCGTTGCTTCCATTGTTATTGGGGGTCTTTTCTTCCTATTTGGACGAAGAGGAGCTGAAAATGGGAAGATGCACGTAGGCTATGTATTGATGGGGGTAGGAGTTATTTTAGCAGCAGCTTCTATTGTGGTTTCGTTATTTGGATTGTTTGGACAAACACCTCAAGGATTATAAGAAAGTAAAAAAGTAGGAGTAAGAAGTAGTCGATACTTTTTACTCCTTTTTTATGAAAGGAGAATACTCATGTACTTTACGATTGCAGGCAATACCAAAACAGATAAAGAGTTAATAAAAAAAGCAACGAAGGGAGTAGGAAAGCGTACTTCTTTTTTACCGAAAACAATTAAATATTCTGTCATTGAAACGGAAGAACAGCTACATGTGTTAGGGAAAGTACTGGAACACGAAAGTCGATCTTCTGTTAAGTTGACTCTCACGTTACATGACACAGAAGGAAAAATAGAGAAAGCTGGTACAGAATACGTTTTTGGCCTACTGGATTATCAAATTTCAGAAGGTTTCTATCCTACATTGATGGATTTAATCCGCCTTGATGTGTTTAAAGAAACGGATGAAACTATGAGTGTGGAAGAGTCTTATCGAAACGAAAAACTTTTACAAGTTTTAGAAGAAGAGTTAGAGAGCGACCAAAGAAAAGTGAATCAAGGGAGTGAAGTCGAAGTAAATGAAGAAGTACCATGGGAACGACCAATATTTCCAAAGAAGGAGTCAAAAGAAAAAGAGACAGTCTATGTTGACGAACAAGCTGATATTCCGACTCAGAAATCGATATTTGAGGAAGAGAACGATGTGATGGGTCAATTGGAGGTAGATCCCTTTGAAGAAACAATGGAGGATGAAGAGACGGCCGAAGTAGAAGTTGATCCAGTTGAAGCTAATGAAGAGTCAACATGGACTGAAGGGGATTCTCAGGAATATATTGAACCACTTATCAGTGAAGAAGTAGAAAAAAACGAAATAGAGATACAAAAGGCAACTATATTTGATTATATTTTGGATCAATATCCGCCAGAGCATGAATGGATGAAAGAAAAAAACAAATTATTTTTAAATGAGCTTTATTCGAAATATCAATTACCCCAAACCTATCAAGCATTTTTAGAGAGTAAAGAAGAATTAATCTCACAGGGTAAAGGCACACTTTTAGAACAGTTAGAGTCTGTCCAATCAACAAATTGGCATGAGCTTGCACAAGAAGATTTATTAGCCACCTTTGAAGAACGTCAACAAGAAACAGATCAAGAAATTAATGAGTATGCGACGGAACAGTCGTCTAATTGGGAGAAAGCAAAAGAGGAACTAAATAAAGAAGAACAGCGAGTGATTGAAGAAGAAGTACAAAAAATTAAAGAGCGATACGAAAAGAAACGCGACAATGCGTATTCCTTGTGTGTAGCAAAGATCAATAATTTTACTCAGACGAATCAAGAAGCGTTATCGAAAGAAAAAGAAAACTTGTTAAAAGAACGTATTAAAGAACGAAAAGAAGAATTTTACCGAGGTTTGCGTACAGATAAGCTAAAGATTAGCAAAGAATTAAATGAACAACTGAATAAGTTATATCAAACAACGACTGAAGTTCTTATGGAAAAACACGAACATATCCAGCAAGAATTACAAGTACAAATTCCAAAATGGAAAAAAGAGTATGAAATTCAACAACAAGAATTGAAAGAACAAGAAGAAAAACAACGGCAAAAAGAAAAAGAGCGCGAACAATTAGAACTAAAAAAACGTGAACAGGATCTTGCGGAACAAAAAATGGCGATAGAAAAACAACGGTTAGAGCAAGAAAAGGAAAAAGAAGCAGCTGCTCGTAAGGAACGTCAAGAACAAATGGATACATTGCGACAAGCACAGTTAAATTATCTAGCACAACCTCAACCAACGTCTTCAGTAGCTGCTGTTCAAACGCCAGTGAACAATCAAACAAATCTAACTCCTTCACCACAGCGTTCCTTTAACGGATGGATGGTGGGATGTATTGCAAGTTTAAGCTTGCTTCTAGGTGGAGGAACAGTATTTGCTTTTAATCATATCAATCAATCTTCACAGGCAGATTCTGTAGCCACAACGGCGTCAATCAAGGAAGAAGCCCAGGAACAAGCAAGAAAAGAGTATGAACAACAATTAGAAGAATTATTGAACCGTACCAATCAGTCAACAGCAGAGTCAAGTATGGAAAATAGCAAAGAGAGTGATCCTAGTAAGGCTAAAGAAGGATCAAGCGATTCAACTGTACAATCAAACACTTCCGAAAGTTCAGAATCAAATGAGGTGAAATAATGCGTGTTAGAGAAACAACGAAACGGAAAAACAAACCTTTTAACCTAGAAAAAAAGAAATATCTATCACATTTTTATCGCTATGCACCAGCAGGTGAAAGATTACCAGGTAAGCATGATAAGCGAGTCAAACAAAAACTAATGTATTGTGGCTTAGTCTATCTTCCTTTAGATTATTTAGTGACAAGAATACCTGAAGCTTTAAGTCGATTTGAAATCATTCAAGGAAGCTTACAAGGAATGAATCTTTTTCAGTTACAGGAAATGCCGCAGATTTTTCATTTTGATTCAGCTGGTTTTTGGAATCCTTTGACCCCAACAACAAGTTTAGGTACACGATTAGTTGTTTCCACCATTTGCGTTGTTCCAGCTGTACTTATGGGCTTGAAAATGGATATGTGGTTTCGTCCGTTAGCCGATGGACAAAAAGGGGATAATCGGTTAATGACGCTAAAAGAAATCCAACAGATCTATCCTCAGATACCGGATACGAAAGGTTCTTTTCCTGGATATGGTGGAATTCCTATCACTCACTATAAAAAGTACTGGTATATCCAAACGGATACCGTCAATACCTGTATTATTGGTACTTCTCGATCAGGGAAAGGGCAGATTGAAGTATTAGCGACTATTGATAATTTATCTCGTGCAGAAAAACAAAGTTCATTGGTCGTCAATGATCCTAAAAATGAGTTGTATGTAGCCAGCAAAGACGAATTAGAAGCCAGAGGCTATGATGTTTATGCTTATAATCTAACTGAACCATTACAGTCCATGAGTGATAATCCTTTGGCTTTAATTGTGAAATATTGGCAACGAGGAGACGTGGATACCGCTACGCAACTAGCAAATACATTTACAAATACGATTTATTATGACGCGAATGCTTCTGACAATAAATATTTCAACGAAAATGCGCAAAAAGCTGTCAATGCGCTTATTTTTGCGTTGTTAGAACAAGCGGAACAAACAGGGGATTACACCAAATTAACACCAAATAATCTCGTTGAACTACTTTCAGAAATTGGTGGATTCAATTATCAAGATCCTACTAATGAATTTAAGCAACTCAATGCTTTAGATGAGTTTATGAATCAATTGCCACCTGGAAATCTAGCAAAAAAACAATATGGAGCAACGAAAATTGGATCTGATAAAGCAAAAGGGAATATTTTATCGACGGCAATTACAGGATTGAACCCATTTACCCTAACGAAAATTGCGAAAATGACTTCTCAATCAACCATTGATTATAAATCGGTTGGTTTTCCCAAATATTTAGATTTGAAATTACACGAAAGTCTATTAAATCAACGTATTGGTGTAGAGTTCTATCATGATGGAAAAAAATTTCATGAAGAACGTGTCAAAGTAGGTTATAAAGGATTTTGTGAAATTAATTTTGACTGTCATTTAGAGCAAGGGGATCAAGTTTGCTTAAAATATGATCACCAGGGAAAAGAATATGTGGCCTGGTATGAGTTCTCTCAAAAAGTATTGAAAGATGAAAAGGGAAAAATCGTCTATCGAAAAAAACGAGGAGAAACTCATTTGCCAGAATGGGAAAAAGAAGCGATTCTCAAACTGGATGAAAGTAAAAGTAACTTACTAGTAGAGTCTATTCGGATGCATTATACCGATAAACCAATGGCTATTTTTATGTTAACACCTGATTATGATCCATCTAATCATATCATTGTTAGCATTTTTCTTAGTCAGTTGTATAAAGAATTATCCACACAATGTGTTAAGACTAAAGGTGATAAATGTCACCGTAGAATTCATTTCATTTTAGATGAATTTGGAAATATGCCACCGATGGACAACATGGAAGGAATCATGACGGTTACGGCAGGTCGTAATATGTTATGGGATCTGTTTATTCAATCATATAAACAACTACGTGCGAAATATGGTGAAGATAATGCAGATATCATCAAAGAAAACTGTCAAACACATATTTATATCATGTCTTCAAATACAGATACGATCGAAGAATTTTCTCAGAACGTCGGTAACAAAACAGTGGAACAAGAAAATAGTACGATCAATGCTTTGGGAATGAACACACATATCAATCGTAATGTTGATTCAGATCGTATTTTGCCTCCCGAACGAATTAGGAGTCTTTTAAAAGGAGAGACCATTGTCCTTGCACCGTTAAAGCGTGAAGATCTTAAAGGAAACAAGATAAGACCCTATCCTATTTTTAATTCTGAAAAAACAAATAGTCCTTATGCTTATCAGTATCTTGAAGATTTCGACACCTTAGGACGAACCATTCATGATATCGATATTTATTGTACTCACGCGGATCTCGATTTAAAGGCATTACAGATTGATTATGATTATTTCTTACCAGATGAAGATGCTAGAGATCTCTATCATGGACTGCATGAACAATTGGAAGAAAAAATCGAAGAAAATATGTTTTATAAAATCGTTCAATCTCTTGAAAATGAGACGGCCAAAAAATTGTTAATTCAATTTTACGAAGAACAAGCAACGGATCGTCTTCAAGAATATGTTGAAAAGTTGATCAAGAATCAAGAAATTTCAGAAATGATTGGAAAACGGTTGTTATTGGAAGCTGAAAAGGCGGTGAAAGAATGATTATAGGAGGAATATTTTCCGGCATTGCCGACTGGTGGTCAGGCTTATTTGGGGATGGGGATGCAGATCCCAAAACCGTAACGAAAGTCTTACAAGATTATGGTAATTATCTGCAGTACCAAGATGTATTCAGTTGGATTTGTAATACTTTTTTATGGGGATTGATCAAAGGGTTATATAATCTCAATACTTTATTAGAAAAAACAATTTATCAAAGCTTTGATTTAAAAGACTTATTGAACGCCGCTGGTGTTAATGAACTGTTTCAAAGTTTGATTAGTAAGGTATTGGCTCTTTTTTGTGTCGTCACATTAATTTATTTAGGCTTGAAATTTTTTATGAGTAAACACCCACCAAAAGTCAAAAATATCTTGGTTAATCTATTTATGGCCATGATCTTGATTTTTGGTGGTAGTTCTTTAATCGATGAAGGGTTAAATATCAGTAAAAACTTTTACGGAGACGTCACTGCAGCAAATAAAGCAGATAAAACTGGTTCACCTGCTTTTCAAATTATTCAAAATAATGTGATCGATGTAAGTACATTACTAGCGACTGACCCGAATAATGTAGAATCCTTACCAACAGATAAAAGAAATGCTTTAACAGCGAAAAATTTTAAAACTGCTAATATTAATTCAGTGATTATTCCTAAGGAAGCCGCTAAGATGGCGGGGAATGATAAAAGTGGATTATCAGATATAGAAAAAGATCGACTAAAGGCATTACAATACCGATTGGAACTGGATGATAATGGGAAAGAAATCCCTGTGGAGATTAGTGATGAAGGATTAGCCAAATATGTATATACTTCAGGCTATCGTCGATACATTAGTAGTCCAGGTATTATTTTAGCTGGTGAATCTTCTTTGGCGGTGGCCTATTTATTTATCCTATTTACGATCGTTACTTGCATTATTGAGCTGGTATTTAAAAAATTCTATTTAGTGATTGCCGCGTCAACGGACTTTGAGACAGGACAACGGATGAAAAGTGCTATAGAAGATATTTCTCAGTCTTTCTTGTTATTGGCGTTTACGATTTTAGAATTACGAATCTATACATTAATGCTTTCGGGTATCGGTGATTTGCATGCGTCAGGAAAGATCAATGGATTCTTGTATGTTGTCGCTTTAATTGTACTAACCATTGCGCTATTCAAAGGCTCTCAATCAGTTACGAAAATTTTCGGCGTTGATACGAGTCTGAAAAACGGCAGCAATTCTCTTCTTAGCATGTTTGCCTTAGGAAATATTGCGAAAAATGTGGGTAGCGGAGCTAAAAACCTTGCAAGTGCTGGTAAGAGTGGTTTAAGCAATTTAAATGATATTCGTAAAAATGGATTTGGCAATCGAAAAGATGTTACCCCTGATAACGGGGAAGAACAATCAGACGATAAAGCTACAACTGTACCTAATAGTAAGAAAACAGTTTCCGAAATGTTCGGGAAAGCGAAAAATGGTGTTTCTAAAGCCGCAGAAGGTCTTGGTTACGTCAATGAACGTGGGTTAAAAGGAACAGCTGAAGATCTTACAGAAAAAGCCAAAGACACCTTAGAAGAGAAATTAGACGGCACGAGAGCTAAAGAATTGGCTGAAGCTGTGAAGAATCCATCCGAAGCACTAGAAAAACAAAAAGAAAAAGCTTCAGAAGTCAAAGAAGGACTAAAAGATGCGTATGGTGAAGGACAAGTCAATGCAGCAGTAAAAGCTAATACAACAACCGAAAAAGAAAATCAAGAAGGTGCAGCGATTCCTTCAGCCAAAGATCACCAAGATGAGTTGGATTCTAACGAAAATTCAGAAGAAGGACAAAATGGTCAATTACCAAAAACAGATCCAGAACAATATCGTTATAAATCTAACATTAATTCTGAAAATGAAAAGCGCATTTCAGATTTACCAAAACGAAATCAAGAAGTACAAACGGATGATGATTCCATCGATCTGCCAAATGATAATGGAGTCGAAGTTGGAACTGAAAAATCAACGAAAATTGGTTTACCTAAGGCACAAAATTTACCAATGAAAGATAGTCGTTTGAATCAATTCAAGGAGAATGATCAAAGTTTTGTTCATCAATCAACTGCAGGTAATGTTCAAATGAAACCAAGTCGTTTGCCTGAAAATGGAAATCTGACAACTGTTTCTTACAATTTATCTGAAAGTGGGGAGACAGGGAATGCGTCCGTTCAAAATGTTGTGACAAGAGAAGCTGCACCAGAACCTATTCAAAAAGTTCACACAGGTTACAAACCAGCAAATGTGGCATTTACTGCACCAACAAAAATAAATGTGACAAGAGAAACTAAAAACAGGAACAATGAATTGAAAGAACAACTATTGAGGGATATCAAACAGGATATCAAACCATAAAAGGCCTACAAGTTAGGCCTTTTTTCTATGTATGAAAAGGAGAAATCATTTATGGATAAATATATTAACATGAAAAATCCTCCAAGATTTAGTGGGGAATGGAAGTTTTTTGCCTTTTTCTTTTTGGATCTATTAACGCTTGGTGGTTGCTTTTTTTGGGCGAAAATAGTCAATAACCTTGTCCATTTACCACTCTTTTTTGCACTCTTGAATTATGGCTTATGGATTGCGATAGCTCTAGTGATTGTTTGGCGACCCTATAATAACCCAGGTCAACGACAAATTTTTGCGATTATCGAGTCTATTTTTTTTACGGACCAGAACCATTATCATGCGTTAGATCCTAACCGAAATTATCATGGTACGTATAAGGAGGATGAATAAATGCGAGTCAAAGGACAAAATTCAGTTGATAAGAAATCCATTTTTCAGTTTGGAAAACCAGAAGAACGATCTATCTTGGATTTATTTCCTTATAAATCCTGTACAGAAGAGGGAGTCTTAGTTACTAAAGAAGATCATTTTCAACGTTATTATCGTGTAGTTTCTACAGACGTGGAAGGATTAAATGAACAAGAGAAACTAGAACGAATGAATCAGTTGACCACCGTCATGCGTACGTATGTGCCAACAATTAAGTTAGTTAGTTTGACCACAGAGACGGATTTAACGGAACAAATTGTACAAAAGCGGCAGTTATTAGATAAGAATCGTATGGAACAATCCTTAGGAAGAAATCTACAGCGATTAAGAAAATATGAAAAGAAATTAGTAGAGGAAATCCAGGAATTGAAACGAGCAGAACAAGAACGTCCTGACTTAAGCTTCTTTTTCATCATTGAAGGAAAGACAATCAAGGATTTACAAACTAGAAACCGTCAGTTAATGCGATCTAGTGGCATTTTAGGGTTAAAACCACTCTACAAAAAAGAATTGATCAAGATTCTGTATCGAATGAACAATATGAATGATGAGTAGGAATGGAGAAGAGAGAATGAAATATCCGTTGATATGGTTAGAAAAAGATGTTCCGAAGGAAGAGACTACTAGAAAATTTCCTCACACTTTAAGCCTGGGTAAGTTGGGAAAAGGGCAATCTTTTCACCAAGTAAAGAATCAAACAAGAAGAGGTGACTGTACATGTTAGAAGCGATTAAAACAGCTTTTTCACCACAAAATGATCAAAAAGTACTTGATCCATTAAAGCAACTAGGAAATCGGGAAATAGAAATTTTAAAATCCAAAGGGTATGATTTAGATTTTTTAAAACAAGTGATGCCACAAGGTGGATTAAATTTCGATGAAGAGTATGTGACCTATGGAAATGGTTATTCACGGTGTGTGACAGTTTATCACTACACAAAAAATCCTACTCTTTTTTGGTTGGCCAATCTCATGAACAATCCTCATACAGTGGCCACACTAGATGTTAGCACAGATGAAAAGCAAAAAGTGATTGATCAAATCAATCGCGCATTAGATGAATTAAATGATCGATCAGATAATGAACGAAAAGCGACTGACCGAAATAAAAGCGCGGAAGAATACCTGGAACTAGCGGAATATGCCCGAAAATTGACTTCTAATGGGGAAATTTCTAAACAAGTCAAAGTGAGAGTACATGTTTACGGAAACACGATTCAAGAAGTAGATGAACGAGCGCAGGAACTGATCGAAAATCTCAAAGGGATGGATTATCGTGCGGTGACTTATCTGCATAAAACCAAACGAGATTGGCAATCGATGTTTACCATGTTCGATGAACAAGCTGAATGGTTCGGAAATATCAAAGGGCAATCACTACCATCGTTAAACATTGGCGGAGGTTTCCCGTTCCACCACCAAACGCTAAAAGATCCAGGAGGTACACAATATGGGGAAACCATGACAGGCGGCCCATTTGTCTGGAATGCGACGTATAAAAATAGTGTACGGTTGTCTACTAATACCTTGCTTCTAGGAATGATGGGAGCTGGTAAATCGACCGTTCTTAAAATGATCGCGGAAGCCCATTTAGCTGCAGGAGACTTTATTTGGGGCTTTGAAAAGGGAAAAGACTTTATTCCTTTCTTAAAGGAATATAACGGTATTATGGTGCGTTTAGACGGATCTGACGGAATGATCAATCCTTTAGAGATATTTGCCACACGGACGTATGATGAAGCATCCAGTTTATATGACGATGGATCAGTCAAAGATTTGAAGATCAATGAAGCAGCGTCCTATCAAACACACTTAGACAAAGTGGTCTATCAGGTACAGTTAGTGAGTCCTCAGCTAAAAGGAACGATGAAAGCAGAATTTAAGACCTACTTAAATCGTTTTTATGAAGAATATGGAACAGTACCACGCGGCTTTACTTCCTCAAATTCGCGGTCAAATACGGAGACGCAAGTCACAGGTAAAGATCCAGAAGCTTATCCGACGTTCAAAGAATTTTTAGACTTTTTAGGACAACTGGAATTACCAGGTGCTTCCCAAGAGAAAAAGAATCGAAAAGAAGAAATGGAATCCATCGTAGAATCCTTATGTGAGACGTATGGCATGATTTTTGATGGTCATAGTACGATTCGACACCTTGACCAACAACAGTTGGTCTTTTTTGATATTGACTCTATTACAGGTTTAGATCGTGGGGTACAACAATGTCAGATGTACATGGCCATGACGTTGATTTGGAATCAGGCATTGATTCAAGGACGAAGACAACGGCGCTTAATTAAAGAAAAACAAATGGAAGAACAAGACTTCAAACGCTTCTTGGCCATGATTGATGAGTGCCATAATGCGATTAATCCAGATTTCATTGAAACGGTAAATTATGTCACAAACTTTCAACGAGAAATGCGTAAAGTAGAAGCAATGACTGTTTTAGCGACACAATCCCCACAAGAAATGGTACCAGAAAATATGTCTTCTGATAACTTTTCGAAACTGAAGAAAGTCTTTGAATTTTCTTCTACGAAGATTTTCATGCGTATGGATGAATCTATTTTACGTCATATAGAAGGACTAGTGGGTAAATCAATGACGAACTCAGAATTAGAATCCATTCCTCAACAAAATCAAGGAGACGCTGTGATCAACTTTGGCTCAAAAGAAACCATTCGTGTTCATTTTAGTCCGAACAAACGTCAATTAAAATTGTTTGATGGAGGAAAATAATGGAAAACCAAAATGAAAGTTTAATCAAGCAGTATGTTAAGCGTCGTGCAAAGCGTCGCTTATTTTTGTGGTTGTTTGGTACTTCTGCAGGTTTGATGACTATTTTGATCACTGTGTTTGTGACCCTATTTCTAATACTTGCCGCGGGATCGATTGATAATTCGGATTCAGATTCAAGCAGTGGTGGCGAAGCTTTTACAGGAGAATATTCGGAAGGATTACCCATTTATAAAGAAATCAAAGGAAGAGGCCCTTTTTCTGATGAAATTGCGCAATATGCTGTAGGTGCAGCAGTGAAATACAAATTATTGCCAAGTGTGATCCTATCGCAATACGGGTATGAATCGGCATTTGGAACGTCTCTATCTGCTAAAAACGACTTGAATTTTTTCGGAATTACCTGGTTTGATGGTTGCTTGTTTCCAAAGGGTACTGCACGAGGAATTGGTGGTATTGAAGGTGGCTGGTACATGAAGTTTCCCAACTCAAAAGCCGCATTCTCTTATTACGGATTTATGGTAGCTACGCAGTCAAACTTTAATGCAAGCGTAGGAAATAAAAGCCCTGGCGTAAGCTTATTGATTTTAGGACGAGGTGGTTATGCAGCTGCAGGAATCACTGAAGATAGTCCTTATTATACAGGTTGTATGTCGATTATTACCTCAAATAAATTAACAGAATATGATGAATTAGCGATCAAACATTGGGGAGAAGGAGGAAATAACAACGGTACGATTACTGGTGAATGGATGAATCCTTTCCCTGGCAGCAGTTTAGATAAAAGTTCCTTCAGCGGTGGTCAATTATTTGGAACGAATCCAGGCGGTGAATTCCGTCCGAATGGTTTCCATGATGGATTAGACTTTGGTTCAGTTGATCATCCAGGAAGTGAGATTCATGCGGTTCATGGAGGAAAAGTCGTATACGTTGGAAATCCTGGTATTTCAGGTTTGGGCGCGTGTGTGATCGTGATTAATTACGACGGCTTGAATATGGTATATCAAGAATTTGCAAATAGTACAGGAAATTCTCGTGTGAAAGTGGGAGATCAAGTGAAAGTTGGTCAAGTAATCGGGATACGAGATACAGCACACTTGCATTTAGGCTTCACTCGAATGGATTGGCGTCAAGCACAAGGACACGCATTCACAGATGATGGTACATGGATCGATCCATTACCATTTTTGAATAGCAGCAAAAAATAGATCAGGAGAAAAAATATGGAAAATAAAACTTTAAAAATCGTCTTAACAGCTGCAATTAGCGTTAGTTTAATCGGCAATATCGCGTTGTTTTGGCAGCTGAAAGAAGAACAAGAGACAAATACCTTTAAAATTGAAGAAGTGGCTAAAAACGCGTCTGAGAAGCTCAAAAAAAATTCCTATGAGGCACAGGCGAAGATCGACAAGTTAAATCAAACCATCAATGAGAAAAACCAAGAAATCGATCAGCTGAAGCAACAAGATGGCACAAAAGCAAAAGAGGAAGTAACTGAAGCACAAAGAAAGACGGCAGAAGAGTTCGGTCAATTGGCCATTGATAAATCATTAAGCAGAAATGAATTAACGGAAAAACTAAAAGATGTCGCAACCCAAGAAGTGATGGACAAATTAAGTCCTGCAGACGATAATCACCAACATGATGATTACGGAAGTTACTCTTTTACATTAGGTGACGTGCAAACTTACGCTCAAACAAGCAGTGTAAAAGAGGAACAAAATTTTGTTGTATTTGTTGATTATACAATCGGCAATCCTCAATTCAAAGATGTCAAACCGCAAAAAATAAAAGGTGGATTAACTGTCACTGAAAAACAAGTAGATGGTCAATGGAAAGTCACAGACTTTAGTTATTTCACTCGTTAGGAGGAAGAAAATGAGTAAGAAAAAAGGAGCAAGAGAACGTTTCAAAAAACGAAAAAGTTATCTTAGATGGGTGGGAATCTTTATGATTCTCGGCTTTTTAATTCTTGCTAGTCCGATTTATACGCATAAGAAGGTAGACATACCAGATGAGGTAAGCACGAACGCATTTTTAAACACGAAGGAACTGACGATGGTTTCAAAAGAAAAAGGAGCGAACCAGCAATTAGTTTTTGAATTTGCGATCGACGATGAAGATCAAAGCTTATTAAAAGAACTGGCTAATCTTAATTATCGCGTAGAAGTAAAGACAGCTAAAGGGGATTATCAAGCAATAAAAGCCAAAGTGATTAAGGTGTCTGATGATTATTTTGCAGTGAAGCTATCGCATGTACCAGAAGAATATATTGCTATGCGATTAACCATTATTCCTGAAAAAATTGATCCAAAGGTGGATATGCAAGAACCGCAAGATCTGATTTTTTACATTCACGAAGATAAGGTCAAAGATCACGTGAAAGACGAAGATTATGAACAACATGCGATCAATTACAAAGTGAAAGGATACAAGAAAGAACAAAAAGCAGCACAAAAACAAATTGAATCTTTCCAAGCAACCATAGATTTGAATGAAGAATTAGTGAAGAAACTAAAAGATCAGTTGCCTTATCAAGTCGCAGATGATCAGGAAAATACTGAAAATAAGATTAATGGTTACCAGCAAGAAATTGAAACATCGAAAACGCAAATGAAAGATCAAGAAGAGATCATTCAGAAACTTCAAGAAAAAATTGATCGTATTACAAAAGAAAATATTTAGTAGAACAGGTGGAGTGAAAGAAATGAAGCGAGCGAACTTGGTCGGCAAAGATATTTTCGCTGAGCAGAAAGTATTGATTAAAGCCTATCTCAAAGTTGTAAAAGTCAAAGATGTATGTCAAGAAGTGAATTTATCTAACACGACAATATCTGAACTGAAAAATGGTAGAAAGAATTTAGACACATTAAAATTGAGATCTTTTGAATCTCTATATATAGCTGCTAAAAAATATTTTACAGCTGATAATAAATAAAAAATTAAGGTGGGTTCTATGTGAAAAAAACGTATCAAAAGTTTTTATGGATCAGCTATATCGCCCTATTTATCGTTGGGTTTCTCGTCAGTGTGTCCGTGATCGTCGGAACGCTTTTTCTTTTGTTCTCTGACGAAGATCTGTTACTTAAGGGGTTAATGAGTACGTTATCGTGTGTTATGTTACTTTACCTATGCATACAGATCAACGAAATTATGTCCCCTCATTGGCAAGAAAAGAAGAAAGAATTTAAGATGGAAAAACCTTTTTAAAAGTATTTGATTTACTTGCCATAAGTGTAATTCTCACATCGCTAATAAAATGAATAGAATTGTCAGAAAGAACAGTAGTGGGATTGAAGGACTTCTTGACAATATTCTTTCTGCACATATGTATTTATTTGTATCTGGCTTTATTCTCGTATTGATCGGGTATGTATTTACGAAACTAATTAAACGTTCAATTGGTATAGAAATAGAGATTGGCCTAATTCTGACACTTCCTGGTTAGGGTTACCTATATCATAAGTACAGGACAAATGATCAATTAGTTCATAAAAATTGCTTACCTAATTGTTTCCGACATACAAAGTGGAGCTTTTTTTATAGAGAAAAAGTATGGATTCCAATTTTTATCTTCTTTGAGGAATAGTTTACCTATGGTTCAGGAATAGATTTAATTCTTAAGATTATTGTATGATACAGTAAATTTGTATCATAATTAAGAAGGAAGTGTTAGATATGTCAAATGTAAAAGAGTTAGAGGATGTTTCAATTAATGAAATGGTACTGGGTAACCGCAATTCAAGGGGGGCTTTACGCAATACTATTGTGGTTTTTTCTTCATAATGATTTCGATTTTTCAGTGCACAGACTAGTTGTAGGTAGCTTATTTTATCTTTGTATGATAGGGGTTATTAATTACACAATTTACAAAAGAAACACACGCCCGTAATGAGAACTCTGGTCGTATTTAGGTTTCATCAAGGCTTTTAATTGGATAAAGCACTTACCCGTGTCTTTAGTTGTAGGAGGTTTAATAAAGTACTAAAGAAATGTATTCTTCTATGATGGTCTTTCAGTGAAGCTCGTGAATAGTGGCCCATAACTAGCAGAAACATTCAAGGTGGTATTGCGTTCATTTAGCCATTCCCAAACTTCTTTTCAATTAGAAATTTTAAAGCAAGTTTCATGAAATAGAATTTCCCTTGGAAAAAGCTCGCTTGTCTTTATCGACAGCGGCTTTTTTTATTCATTGAGAATAGCTTATAAAATGATTATTTGTTTTAGTATAGCACCTCACAATAACCTGCCGTTACAATTGCTAACGAATAAAATTTATGGAAAAGTGTTGCATTAAAATGATCTAAAAAAGCTTACTATGTAGATGATGAGGTTTAATGAATTTGATAAATTTAAATAATTTATTTGAAGGTATAACTAATAATGTTCAAGGTTTTAGAATTTGAAGTAAACTTTTAAAGAGCATAAGGAAACGTGGGAACACTTTTTAAAAAAAGTGTTCCAATAGGCTGTGCCTATTACGTTTCTCAAAAATAAATGTGGGAACAAAATATTTAAAAATAGGATAGTGAAAGGATAGTGAAGGATAGTAAAAGGAGGGTAGTAGGATAGTAAAAAGGATAGGCTCCTTTTCGCTATCCTTTTTAAATTGGAGGAATTAATATGGAAGTAAGAATAAGAAATGTGGATGAGAAAATCGTAAGAGAAATTGATCGAAGATGTGACGAACTAAGTAACCGTACGGGTAATAAATGGAGTCGTAACGATTATTTAAAATTACTAATAGAAAATGATTTTGATCGTCCTTTGATGGAATATAAAAAAGAAAAGTTTGATCAGTTATTAGAAAAGTTTTCAGAAATTCAAAGCTATAACACAAAGATATTAGAAGAATATGTTAGCCAAAACAATCGTATTTTAGAAATCTTGATCGAGCAAAATAGAGGAAGTGAACTTTGATATGGCAAAGGTTATAGACAAACACATTTACTTTCACCAAACACATATCGATGTGTCGGATGAGATTATTTCTACTCATGCAGAAGTTAAAAACTATAGTGAAGCCGTTCGGTTTCTATGTATGAATTATGATCCAGAAATGGAGAAAAAAGTAAATTCCAATCAAGCAAAGTTGAATGGAATGAGTAAAGAAATTTCTATTTTAACCGAAATGGTTTCAGAGTTTGCAGATCTTCATTTGAAAGATACAGGAATACTAATTGGTACAAATTCAACGGTTTACCAAGAAGCAAAAGAACGTGTGGAAGGAAAAATTAAATCTAATCAAACCAAAAAATATTCCCCTCAGTTGAAGAAACCTGTGAATGAATCTGTTCATGCCAGAGTAGATCCATTTGATCCAACGAAGATTCTAAAAAGATAAAAGTAGAAGGGGAACATGATGAATAAATCGCCTGCAGTCATTCTCACTTGTCAATTTACCTTGCCCAATAAAAAATCTTTTTCAACATACATTGATTATATGACAAGAGAAAAAGCGCTGGAAGAAATGGAACGACGTACGCCTGAAGAAGAACAGGAACTGCAACGAATCAAGAATGCTTTAGAGGATTTTTATATTCCTGAAGGAGAAACTTTTTCGGAGAGTAAGACGGATAAAGAATTCAGCGAAACGTCGAATGAAGCTCAATCTTTGATGGGAAATGGAATCAACTTTGACAAGTTAGAGGAACAAGATTTTACCAAATATCTTTCTTATATGACCCGTCACTATGCGTTAGAACAAAAGAAAGAACTGACGCAAAGTGAACAAAAAGAATACCAACGCTTGAACCAAGCAATAAAAAAATATCAAACAGAGCCACACAAAAAAGCTTCAGGAAACCTTCCTGGAGTTTTTTCTATGGCTTCAGACGAAGTGAAAGGAAGTGATCTGAAGGAGATTAAGCAAATCTTCCAAAGAGGACAACAAAAAGGCTCAATCATTTATCAAGATGTTGTCTCTCATGATAATTCGTATCTTGAAAAAATAGGATTGTACGATCCCAAAACAGATACTTTAGATGAAGAAGGATTAAAAGCAGCTGGAAGAAAAATGATGGAGACATTATTCGAGAAAGAGCAACTGAACGAAACAGGCTACTGGATGGCAACGATTCACCGTAATACCAAATATATCCATATTCATTTTGCAGTTGTTGAAAAAGAAAATACGCGTAAACCTTACACGGAGGTTGAAAATGGTGTGAGTTATATCGTACCGAAAGGTAAGAGAAGACAAGCAACATTAGACGCAATGAAGACCAATTATGTACATGAGTTAGAACGTTTTTCTTATGAAAAGGATCGAATGATTGGTATGGAGAAACGAAATTTATTGACGCGGAAAAGTAATTTGCGTAACACCTTAACAAAAGTGGTAAAAGAGCCAGCGCGTTACGATCGACACGCAATGAACTTATTAAATGAAGTATATAAAACCCTACCTGACAAACGTTCAGAATGGAATTACGGGGATGAAAAACGAACCAAACTTTCACCATACACAAGAGAGAAACTCGATGAGTTAACCAAATATGTTTTAACAAAAGAACCTGAATATCAAGAATATATACAGATTTCAAAAGCATTGAAAGAAGAAGCAAAAAGTCTTTATGGGGAAAGCAAAAGAGAATCAAAGGATGCAGAAAAAAACGCCCTCTTTGATTTAAAAAAGCGCACAGGAAATGCCATCCTAACAGAACTGAAGAGACAAGATAGTCAAATAAAACCATTAATAGAAGGTGTCGATCAGATGCAATCTATTTACAATGAACGATCCTTCCGAACACTTAAACAGTTGCCAACAAATGAATACAAGTATAGTTACGAAGAATTCATGAAGCGAAGGAAACAATTCCAACAAAGAGTTGTCACGCAACGGAGTTTGCGTCAATTAAATCGAACGATTAATGCCCATGAAGAAAAATACCACGCAAGTAAAGCATACGAAGAGCAACAACGAAGAATTCAAATGGAACAAGAAAGACAGTAGGAGGAATAGCAATGAAACAATATTTAGATCAATGGAAAGTTATAGAAGGATCATTAAGAGAAGAACGAATCGAACAACTTCCCGATTGTTTAGAAAAAGAGCATTTGTTTCAGATAAGAGAAATGTTGAGAAACGAACAGTTTGATCCAAATCAATTTTTAGTCGTTGAGTACCCAGCTACTGGTGTGTACTGTTGTAATCATGTGAAGGGTGAAAAATATTTTATCATTCAAGAATATGAAGGCAAGTTAGCGCCTTATTATACTACTTGGGAAATGAATGAGGAGGGGATCAATAACTTCCCGTGTAAAAGCATTGAAGAGTCTATTTCACTCACAGAATGTTAGTTGTTAAGTGAATAAAAGAAGTAAAAGAGTCCTGAACGTAATTGTCCAAGACTCTTTTTTTCAATGAATTGTTTTCCGCCAATTCAATGAGTGGTGCGATTTCCGACTACATTATATCAAAAGAAAGAGAAGGGAGGAAGAAGAAATGGCTTATTCAACTATTGGAGTTGTTGTTGAAAAAAGCAGAGACAATCTCGTTTTTGTGACAGAAATTCAAACAGGTAGATCTTTTGTCGTCACAGACAAAGCGGCAAAAGCTTATCGAAGTGGCGATATTTTAGCGTTAAATCTGATTACAAAAACGTTCGTTGATGCAGTAGAAAATTATCCATTTGTTTAGGAGGAAACGGACATGGCAGAAGAAAAAGAACCACTAGACAATAGTCGTTTGGGAAAATCCAAAAGAAAATTAGCACGATTGCAAAATGAATTAAACGAACAAATTGAGAAGATGTTTGAACACCAGAGAAAGACAAACGGTCAGCCAATGAACGATAAGAGAAATGGGCATTCTTGGTTTAGGCAACAAGAACGTTTAGAAAACAAAGTGCATAGTCTGAGAGAAGAGATCAAGCAACAAGAAAAACAGGTAGAAAAACTTGAAAGACAAGAAGAGCTAAAGGAAATGGGCTATAACAAGTACGGCGGCCTGGATATGACAATCGAAAATATTCCAAGAATCAAAGAAGAAATCGAACGCTTTGAAAAAGGTGAATCGACTTTTTCAGCCGCTACGATCCGAAAATACCAACGAAAATTGGAAACATTAGAACAGCTGAAAGAAAAAACAGAGAAAGGAAAAGAAAATATTCTTCCTGAAGTACAAGCGATCATTGACAGCGGACGAGTGACGCAATGGAAAAAGAATCCAACTATCTATTTTCTGAAAGGCTATCGAAAAGTCGCTTTAGAACTCAATGAAAACGGCGAATTTGAAGCGTCAAAAAAATACCAAGCCACGTCGGAAGAAGAAAAGGCAGCTGTTCGTGAATTACTTGAAGAGGCTAGACCAATTGATTCTGTGAAAGAGAAAGAAATCGATCATTTCTATCGAGTAGAATTCAACGAAAATGATCCAGAAAAAGGATTGAAAAGTTATGGTGGGGAGATCGTAACATTCGAATTGATCGATCAACTCAAAACGTTGGATAACCAATACGCCGCAGAAGCAGGTTATTATAAATTCTATTTTGAAGAAGTGAAGAACGGAGAAGTAGTCGATCAGATCCGAATGGATCTAGGGGATGGCGTCAACAGTAATCAACCCATCTATTTAGAGTTAGCAAAATTGTGCGAACAAGTACCTGAGAAGGAACAAAAACAATCGGTCAAAAATGAGCCTGTTTCGAAAGAAGAAATGCAGTCGAAAGAAACAAAAACAAAACAAAAGGGCTATCAAAAACGAACGGCAGAAGAGATTAAACAAGAAGTTAAATTCCTTTCGCAACAGGCACTGGATGCGGTGAAAAAGCATACCCATTCTCCTGAAGACGTCAAAGAACTTTTGAACTTTATGTCTCGTTTTCCAGAACGATCCTTTAGAAATCAATTATTGATTGAGGAACAATTTCCAGGTGCAACGGCTTGTTTAGGTCGTGCCGCGTTGAAAAAAGAAGGAATCTATATCAAAAAAGGGGAACAAGGGAACAAGATCTTTGTCAGAAAAACGGTCAAAGGATTTTATGAGAAAGGACGTGGCTTTGTTCGAGAAACAGAAGCTACACCAGAAGATAAAAAACGAATCGAAAGTGGTCAAATCGAAGTGATCAAAAAACCTTACTACACGATTGAAAAAGTGTTTGATATCACACAAACACAATTGAAGCCTGAAGACTATCCGAAAATCTTCCCGAACCGCGTCTTTGATTTTCAATTGGATAAAACAGGGCAGACAGAACTTCAAGTTGGGATTCAAGCGGTAGCCAAAAATATTGGAATTCAAATTCGAGATATGACAGAAAGTGAAGTCTATCAAAGAGAATTAGGACAAGCACGTGGGGCGTACGTTCGTAACGAATTTACTGGCGAAGAAGAAATCGTCATGAATACTCGAAATACTCCTACGCAGCATTTAGCCACAAGTATTCACGAATTAGCCCATGCTAGAATGCACAAATTTTCAGAATTAGATACCGCAACTAAAGAACTACAGGCAGAAATGACCTCCTATATTGTGTGCAAGCATTTTGGGATGGACACCTCGGAGAAAGCTATTCCTTATATTGCGACATGGACGAAGAATGGTCAGACGTTGGATGATAAGGAAGCTGCGGAACGTGGGAAAATCATGAATGATGTCAGTCGTGTCGCAAATGAATTCATTCAAACCATTTCTAATGAAATCAATCAATACAGAGAAAGAGAACCAGAGATCCAGCCAGCAGAAGTGAAGCAGGAGCATAAAAATACTTTAGAAACGCCAGAGAATAAGAATATTGTGCCCGTTGGTTCACTTTGGATCGACAAGAAAGACGGGAAAGTAATGGAAGAAGATACGGGTCGAACGTTACATTTGAAGGATGCGGCGTTTATTGAAGATCCGCAGCATAATCAAGTGATTTTAAAAGGAAAAAGTTATGGAAAAGAGATCCAAACGGCGTTACCTTCAGAAGAATTTGCGCTAGGAAATCCATTCCGATTTTCACTTGAAACAGTGTCAGAAGTGGCCAAACGAAAAAATGAAATCTATTATGAACAACAATTGTCACAAAAAGAACGTGTATAAAATAAGTAAAAAAGACTATCTGAAAAACGGATAGTCTTTTTTCTTTTGGGAGGTTTGAAAATGACCGAGAAAAAAATGAGTCTTATTGATCGATGTAAACAGATCGATATAGTGGATTTTGCTCGAAACAATGGAATGGCTGTAGTCAATAAAGGACGAGACTATCGCTTAGAAGACCATGATTCATTTGTTTTTGATCGAAGAAAACAACGTTTTTATTGGAACAGTCAAAATATTAGTGGCGACATTATTGAATTAGCTAAACTTTTTTTCATAGACAAAGAGATTCAAGACTCTAAGCAACAATTTAAAGCAGCCACAGATTTTATTCTAAAGAATGAAGACAAAACAGAACGAGTAGAAAATCTTCATTTTGAGACAGAAAAGTACAAAGATCACCCCGTTGATTATCAACCACTCACAGAAAAAGGAAGGAATTATTTGAAGGAAGAACGAAAACTGCCCGATTGGTTGATTGATTATGCAGAAAAAGAAGGATTGATCGCCGAACTAAAGCCAAAACATGAACGGCAAAATTTCTTAGTTCGAGACGATCGTTTGGATCATGCGGTCGCCTTTTTATGGAAAGATCCACAGACAAAAGAGACAGTAGGGGCGAGTTATCAAGGAACATTCATTGATTATGAACGTTTTGGTGAGAGAGGCACATATAAGCATATAGATAAAAATTCGACAGCGAATCATGGATTTAACCTAAAGATCGGTGACCCTAAACAGTTAAAATTTTTTGAGAGTAGTATTGATTTACTTAGCTATGCTGCACTGAATCGTGATCAGTTAAACGATACGTGGTTAGTCTCTATGGAAGGGTTAAAACACCATGTGATCAGTCATTATTTTGGTGAGGCAGTATCTGAATTGAGAAAGAAACAAGCCTTTCCTCAATCCATTGAGATTTGTGTGGATAATGACCGTGCAGGACATATTTTCTACGAAAAAGAACAATTAATGGGCGCAGTTGATCCATTTACGAATCAGAAAGTACGTTGTGAACGAGGAATCGCTAATGATTGGCAAGTGCCAAAAGAATACAAAGTCATTTATGAAGAAGTTGCAAAAGAAATGAAAGTTGAACCTGAAGCAATTATGGCCATACACAAGACAGAAAACAATCTGCAATTAACGGACCAACTGGTTTCCGCTCACAAAGTAAATGCGTCTTTTGGTCAGCAGCTTTCTGTTAACGATTCAATAGAAGCTATTAATTTGAAAGATATTTGTAGAGAAGTCGCAAAAGAATTAAAAGGTTGTGAACGCGTGGATGGTACGTACGATTTTGATCGTTTTTATCAAGAAAAAGGGGATATTAATGCTCAGATTCTTTTCTCTTATAAAGCAGAACAATACTACAAAGGCTATAAAAATCATGAACATGAATTTGTACCTGAAGTAAAAAAGGATTGGAATGATCAATTGAAGCATGAAATCCACCAACAAGAGATCAGAAAGCAAAAACGTGGGATGTTGTTTCAACAAGGCAGACAACAAGAAAGGGAGTGAAATCGTCATGATGAAAACCGTTATTTTAGCAGAAAAGCCGTCACAAGCGAAAGCTTATTCCGATAGCTTCTTTAAATCCACTCGAAAAGACGGGTATTTTGAAATCCAAGATCGATTGTTTCCTGGTGAAACTGTGATCACGTATGGTTTTGGTCATTTAGTCGAGTTAGATTCGCCCGATATGTACGATGAAAATTGGAAACAATGGTCATTAGAGCATTTGCCTATTTTCCCTACACATTATCACTATCATGTTCCTAAAGATAAGAAAAAGCAATTCAACGTGGTGAAACAGCAACTTCAATCGGCCGATACCATTATTATTGCGACAGATAGCGATCGTGAAGGGGAACTGATCGCTTGGACGATCATTCAACAAGCAGGCGCCGATCATGGAAAGACCTTTAAAAGACTTTGGATCAACTCCTTAGAAAAAGAAGCCATTTATCAAGGATTCCAGCAGTTACGAGATGCAGAAGAGACCTACCCAAAATTTGAAGAAGCACAAGCACGCCAGATCGCCGATTGGTTGATCGGCATGAACGGTAGCCCACTGTATAGTTTACTCTTGCAGCAAAAAGGCATACCAGGAAGTTTTTCCTTAGGCAGAGTCCAAACCCCAACGCTTTACATGATTTATCAATTACAGGAAAAGATTAGAAACTTCCAAAAAGAACCATATTTTGAAGGAAAAGCCCAAGTAATCGCTCAAAATGGCGCATTTGATGCGAAGCTTGATCCGAATGAAACCCAAGCGACGCAAGAAGCATTTGAAGATTATTTAAAAGAAAAGGGGGTTCAATTGGGAAAACAGCCAGGTACGATCCACCAAGTTGAAACCGAGAAAAAAAGCGCGGCAAGTCCACGTCTTTTTTCTCTATCCAGCCTTCAGTCTAAAATGAATCAGCTTATGAAAGCTAGTGCCAAAGACACTTTGGAGGCTATGCAAGGGTTGTATGAAGGGAAATATCTAAGCTACCCACGAACAGATACCCCTTATATTACAGAAGGGGAGTATGCGTATCTGTTGGATCACTTAGACGAATACAAACACTTTTTAAAGGCCGAAGCCATTCCTACTCCTATTCATACACCTAATAGTCGATATGTGAATAATAAGAAAGTCCAGGAACATTACGCGATCATTCCTACAAAAACGGTCATGACGGCAGCGGCTTTTGAACAATTAAGTCCACTGCAGCAGGCCATTTATGAACAAGTGTTAAAAACAACGGTGGCCATGTTTGCGGAAAAATATACCTATGAAGAAACAACGATCTTGACGCAAGTTCAGCAGCTTCAGTTAAAAGCAATCGGAAAAGTGCCGGTAGATCTAGGTTGGAAGAAGTTATTTGGAAAAGAGAGCGACGGAAAAGAGAAGGAAGAAGAGCCGCTACTTCCTAAAGTGACAAAAGGAGAAATGGTGACGGTAGATCTACAAGTCCTTGAAAAAGAAACAAAGCCACCAAAACCTTATACCGAAGGCACGTTGATCACTGCAATGAAAACAGCTGGGAAAACCGTGGATAGTGAAGAAGCGCAATCTATATTGAAAGAAGTAGAAGGAATCGGTACAGAAGCGACACGGGCAAATATTATTGAAATCTTGAAACAAAAGGAATATATCAAGGTAGAGAAAAATAAGCTCGTGGTGACGAATAAAGGGATTTTGCTTTGCCAAGCCGTGGAAAAAGAGCCGCTGCTTACGAGCGCCGAAATGACCGCCAAATGGGAAAGCTACTTATTAAAGATTGGAGAACGAAAAGGAACACAAACCACTTTTCTAGCTAATATCCAAAAATTTGTCTCTCACTTATTGGAAGTCGTACCAGGGCAAATCCAATCCACTGATTTTGGATCGACGTTACAAGAAGTGAAAGCAGCCAGTGAAAAGCAAGAAGCCGCGCGTCATTTAGGAATTTGTCCAAAATGCCAGGAACAAGAAGTCATACTTTATCAAAAGGTGGCAGCATGTACGTCTGAAGTCTGTGATTTTAAATTATGGACAACGATTGCCAAAAAGAAACTCACAGCGACACAGCTGAAGGAGATTATTCAAAATAGCCGAACAAGCCAACCAGTGAAAGGGTTAAAAGGTCAGAAGGGTTCGTTTGAAGCAACGATTGTTTTAAAAGAAGACTTCACTACAGGCTTTGAATTTTCTGAAAAGAAAAAAACGAACTTCAAGAAAAGAACACGACGCACGACAAAATAATGGAGGGTTAATCTTATGCGTAATACAACACACAAACAACAAGAAATCGAAAATCAAAAAGCCAAAATTCGTTCAGAACAGGAAAAAATGCGTGCTAGCAAACGAAGACTGCAGCAATTAAAGAACCAGCAGCGGATTCAAAAAGAAATTGAATTAGATCGATAGACATTAACCTTGTTACAAATACACTATCATGATACATTTAATGTAGTGTATTTGTAACGAAAGGGGGGAAGTAAATGCAAAAGAAACTGAAAGAATTGTTGGCTATTCGCGATGGAAATTTATCTATGAAGGAAGCCAGAAAATTAGGAATCGCAGCAACCACTGTACAAAGATTGGTGAATCAAGGAAAATTGATCAAAGTTGATCGTGGTTATTATGTAGAGGATGGTCATGGAATAGATGATTTATTTTGGCTTCAGCAACGATTTTCCAGGGGAATCTTCTCTCATGAAACGACTTTAGATATTTACCAGCTTTCTACGAATATGCCGAAATTCATTCACTTAACTTTTCCCCATGGCTATAACGTTGATCGTTCAATTACAAAAGAGCAGCAGTTACAATTTCATTTCGTGAAGAAAGAAGTTTATGAACTAGGAAAAGTAGAGGGAACTTCCTTTCAAGGAAATCCTATTACTATGTATGATAAAGAGCGTACACTTTGTGATATTTGGAATCCGAGATATGAAATTGAATATGAAATGAAATTAGAAGCATTAAAAGAGTACATGGAAGACCCATTGAGAGATCCAAGTAAATTAAGAGATTACATGACAAAACTACATGTAGAAAAAGAAATGAAATACCACATGCAAAGCTTATATTGATGGAGGAAAAAGATGACACCGACACAATTTGCAGCAAAAACAAGAAATTTAGCAAAGAGTACAGGATTAAATGCACAGTTAGTGCAACGGCATTTTATGATGGATCGTCTAATTGAACAAATTTCTGAATCAAAGTACAAAAATGACTTCATTTTGAAAGGCGGCTTTTTATTAGGATCAAAATATGGAATCGATAGAAGGACAACAATTGATATCGATACGACATTTAGAAATAGCAAATTAACTGAAGAAAAATTGAAGAGCATTTTTAATGATTTAACTAGAAAACCCACAAAAGAAGGCATTGTTTTCTCTATTCAAGGAATGAAGGAAACAAGAGAAGCCGATTTTTATCCTGGATTTCAAATTAAATTGGTGGCTAATTTAGAGAAAGTACGTGTACCGTTTAAAATGGACGTGACAACAGGAGATTCTATTTATCCTGAAGTAGATACACACTATCACCAATTAATGTTTGAAGATAAAAAAGTGGAGATTCCAGCTTATCCAACAGAACAAATTATTGCAGAAAAGCTAAGTGCTACGTTCAGCTTTGGCACAGATAATTCGAGAGCAAAAGATTACTACGACTTATTTACCATTCCGAAACTAGAAAATATTGATACGAAAGAGTTATACAAAAGTGTTCGAAATACATTTACAAAACGTGGAGATACAAAGCCTTTATCCTTTTATTATGAAAGAGAAATGGATAAGATCAGGGGAAACGACTATTTGGAAAAGCAGTGGGAAAAATATCGCTCAGTTAACACGTTTGCGAATTCCATTTCATTTGCAGATACAGTCAACGAAATTGATCACCTAATGAAAAGTGTGATCAAAATTGAAAATCAAGAAAGAAAAAGGCAGTTTAAAAGATCACAACAAATGAATCAAGAAACGGAGAGATAAAGATGATTAATAATGTAACTTTAGTAGGACGGTTAACCAAAGATCCAGATTTACGTTATACCGCAAGTGGCACAGCAGTGGCCACTTTTACCTTAGCCGTTAATCGTAATTTCACGAATCAAAACGGCAATCGAGAAGCCGATTTTGTCAACTGTGTGATTTGGCGCAAACCAGCAGAAACGATGGCGACATTAGCTAAAAAAGGCAGCTTGATTGGCGTTGTCGGACGGATTCAAACCCGAACCTACGATAACCAACAAGGACAACGTGTGTATGTGACAGAAGTTGTAGCTGATAACTTTCAACTATTAGAAAGTAAAGCAACGACAGAGAGCCGTGCGCACGCTGATCAATCGTCCAGCAGTCCAAGCCCTACCACCTTTGAACAACGGGATGTAGCTACGCCTAACAACAATGGATTGAACGCTTCACAAAATCCATTTGGCGGACAATCAATCGATATTAGTGATGATGATTTACCATTCTGATTGTAAAAGATCAATAAAGTTGTTATAATGGATACGAAAAGAGGAGTTGCGCTAACAACTCCCCTAACAGCACCGTTTAAGACGGTGACCAGCTTAATATTATTTTTGAAAAATAATCGTCGACCGGCTAAAGCTGACGGTTATTTTTTTTGATTGTTGTTTACAACTGCTAAGATTCCAAAAATGATTGTTGCGATCAAAGAACCGAAACTAATCATTAATCCTAGCGCCGTTTCAACAGGCAAAAGGCTTCTCCTTTCTGTAAGATTTTGGAAGTACGCACATACGCACCACCTCACTTTCAATCGGATAGCCACCGTCACAAACTTTACTGTCTTGATCATTATAGCATATCTAAAATCGAATAAAAATTCTCAATTTTAACTGTTTTTGCTATAATTTTAGCGAGGTGATCGTGATGAACAAATATGTTGGTTTGCTTGATAAAATCCGAGTAATAAAAACACAACCATTATTGGTTCGCTTTACTTTACAAACAATTCATGAATCGATTAATTGTGTAGTTGCAGATATTGAAATTATCGATAAATTGTTAATTATGGATGATGGAAAATACAATATTGCCGTCACAGGTCATTTCAATAAACGGAATCAATTAGTCATTGAATCGATGCAAATTAGAAACCCTGATCATTTTACGCGATCAATGGGCATATAAATAAAAGAAGAGCTGCAATCCTAATGTAGGACTGCAGCTCTTTTTGTTTTACATAGAAACAGGAAGAAAGGGAAAGGCCTATTTAGGAAGGCACAAGCGCCTTCTCAATTGAAAAACCTTTCTCTCACTCCAACCGCCACCGCCGTTCGAGAAGAAAGGAAGTGAACGTTGCACGTTCACTAAGATAAGGGGTCTTGCTTTGTAAGACAAAATAGGAAAAGCTTCCTCTCACCAAAAGGTTCGTTCCTGTTCGCTATCTCTTTATTGATTTGCCAGACCGGCAACAAGTTGCCTTTTATCACCAAAAAGCGACAAGGACAAGGGTAAATGGCACGCTGCGCGCCCTTGTCCTTGTCGCTTTTCGTTGATTCATTCTGGCCAACAAATCAATAAAGAAAGAACTAACGAAAGGAAGTAAAACCTTTCCTAAGAGGAGGCAGAATCAATCATGCGAAAGAAATTTGATTATTGGGGTGTTCCCTTCAGCGAATTATTCCCAAACTATCATGCACCACATACTGTCGAATGCGATTGTGGAGAAAGAGCGAAATGTATCAAAAGCTATTGTTTGTATCAATGTCCAACATGCGGGAAAAAATATACCTTGTCTTATGGCGATTATATTTTGATTGAGGAGAAAGGAAAGAAACGCTGATGAAAACACAACACAAATTATTGACTGTAAAAGAAGTCGTTCAAATTTTGGTGGACAAAGAAGTCATTTCTGAAAAAGTAGCAGAAGCTTTACTTATTCCGCGGTACTGGACGATAGAAACCCCTTTAGTAGAGGATGCACCGACTATGCTATTTGAAGACTTAGTGAAGATTGCAGGATGTGAACTGCATTATCAAGAAAAATTGGAAACTTATGAAAACGAATATTGGTTAACCAAATTAGAGAACTAAAAAGGAGAAAAAAATATGGCTCAAAATTACTATGACGAATTTGTCAAATTACCTTTGGATAAAATGGCACAAAAAATGGAGGATATGACGTTCCTATACAACGAAACACGTGTTCCAAAAAAACATTATAAAGAAAAATTGTCGGTAGCTGTGGAATAAATGATTGAATCAGGTGTCGAAATGAATCTTATTGCGACGTACTATCGAACACTGGAAGAACTGAAAAAGCAAAATGCAAAATGGTTTTTCCAAGCCTTACTATGCTTGGAAGTAGGTGTCAAACCAAGCACTATTAAACCTTCTGAATACCAAGCTTTAGAACTAACGTATGCGAAATTTATCGAAACGAAAAAAGCCAAGACTGTTTCAAGTGAATGGTTAGATTATTTTGAAAATATCAATAAGTATGGCGCATATTACACCATGAAAAAGGAAGACAACGAAAATGAATAAGGTGATTTATCAACTAACAACGGATTCCATATCAACGATTTGAAAGAAAAAAAGGTCAATAGTCATTTATACCGAAAAGTGAGAATGTGTGAAATAAGGACAAAAAAAGCCTAGTAACTAAGGGAATGGTTCTTATTTCGCACCAACCGCCCCCGCCGCTTAGGTGGTGCGAAATAAACGGGCAAAGCCCGATAACTTAAGAGAAAGAAGGTGATCCATTTGAACAAGATTATTCCCTTATTGTTAGTACTGTTTGTTGGCGAAATACTTATGCGAGATAGTGCAGCTGTACAGTTAAACCTCGCTGTATTTTTGGTAATACTGGTGTTTTGTTTGATCTTTTGGCGGTTTGTATTAGTCCTCGTGAGTCTACTATTCAAGATGATTGCAGCCATATTTTTCATGGGGTTATTTCGATGAAAGGAGAGAGTACCAATGCCAATTGCAATAGGAAATAAACGGTTACCCGTGACATTAGATGAAAAGAGACAAAAAGAATTGCAGCAACTAAAGCAGAAGTACGACAAAAGTGAATCCAGGATTATGTGTATTGCGTTAGATTTATTGATTGCCAAGAAAAAGCAGGATTTGAGGTACCAGCACTAAGAAAGTGACGTCACTTTTTATACTAAAACCTAAAAGTGATATCACTTTTAGACAATGGAAAAGGTGGAAATAAGATGAAGAAAAAACAAACTAAACTATCGTTAGCAGATATTTTAACACAGTTAACCGCAACTGAAGATGGTGTTGTAGAATTTGAACGATCTGAAATTTCGGTAGTAGATGATCGTTACTTTAAAATGCCTTACTTTTTTGACCAAGCAAAGGTCATTTGCCTTTGTGGCTACGATGGGGTACGTGATTACTTTGGAATTAGAATTACTGAAGAAAAAGTCGTTTGGGTAAACAATCATACAGAATTAGGTGCGCTAGCCTTTGAAGGAACTGTATTGGACAATATCTCTATTGTATTCGAGGAAGAAAGCTTTACGCTTGAATGCGATAAGTTAACCCGATATATCGATCCAAAATTCTATGAGGATAAAAACCTGGCATGGGAACTGGCTTTATAGACAGAGTGCTAGTGCAAGTAAAGGAAGAAAGGAAGAAAGGAAGATCACCATGAAATACAATTTATTAGACCATAAGCGAATGTGGGTAGAGAAATTAGAGGAAGACTTAGAACAGTTGGAATTGTTAGGTCATAATAAGACTTCAACGGTGTATAAAGAAGGACTAAAACGAACGAAAAAAGCACAAAAAGAACTAGCAACACTGGAAAGTAGCGTTCAGAAAAAAGAAGTAGACTTAACATACACTTACCTTTAGGAGTAGAAAATGGCAGACAAGAGAAAAGAAAAGATTCAAAAATTACTGGCGCTTGCGGCGGATGTAAATGATGAGGAATCAATGAGCGCATTAGCCAAAGCCCAGCAATTGATGATGGACTATGATCTTACTGAAGATGAGATTTTCAATTATCATGAGCAGCAACGGATAGAAGCAGTAGAAACGCACGTGATCTATCGTGGACGTCCGCAAAAATGGCTGTATCGTTTATTTAGAAATTAAGATAAAAAAGGCTAGTTAACAGGTTTGTCGACTGGCCTTTTTTGATATGTTTGTACATGTTTTATTGTGTTTTAATTTTTCTCTTTTTTATAGCAAGCTCCTTTTATAATAAATATTCCGAAAAGTGAAGACCATTTTTTATTTATTAAGACTATTATTATTAGTGAGATAAAATTTGATTGATCTTACAGAATATTGGTGACGATTATGACACTAAAGATACTATTTATGAAAATTTTGCAAAAATGTTCTGAAAATTACATATAATTGTTTTATAAAAAAGGGAGGCAATTATATGAAGAAAAAATTTGTTAGTATTTTTATGATTTTAGGAATTGTTTTATGAAGTATATCTACTTTAGGAATTACAGTAGATGCTGCAACTTATTATGGAAATGGTGTTTATTGTAATACTCAAAAATATTGGGTAGATTGGAGTAGAGCTCGCTCTGAGATTGTTGATAGAGGAGTAAATGGATAGGCTACAATTAACTAGACAGAAAAATTAAGGTGTGTAGACTAGAAGAA
>OBXV01000239.1_pt1 | contig 45498 bp, 59 predicted proteins | sample 1495451 | NCBI WGS metagenome assembly OBXV01 (sample SAMEA2580178, study PRJEB22360) | human gut metagenome | biome: human gut; feature: human-associated habitat; material: faeces | place: Denmark | collected 2008/2010 | reverse complement strand
TTTTTCTTTGATAAAAGAAGAGGAGAGATAAATGTCTCTTTTTTTATCATATCCACAATTGTTATGAAAAAAGATGAGAAATATGATAAAATAAGAACCAGTGTTAAGGAAACGATAATAAGATAAGGAAGGAAAAAAGAAACCATGATTACCATTACAAAAGAAAATTTTGATATTGAACAGATTTGTAATTCAGGCCAATGTTTTCGTATGTCCCAAGTAGGAGAAAATACGTATTCGGTCATTGCCTATGGGAGATATATGGAAGTAACACAGGAAAAAGGTTCTAATCAACTGACATTTTCCTGTGATAAGGAGGAATTTGAAACGATTTGGAAAGAATATTTTGATCTTGCTGCCGATTATGGTGCGTATATGGCTTCGATTCCAGAGGAGGATATTTATTTAAAAAAGGCAAGTGAGTTTGGAGCTGGAATTCGAATTTTAAAACAAGATCTTTGGGAAATGATCATTTCTTTTATTATTTCTCAGCAAAATAATATTAAAAGAATTCGAAAATGTATCGAAACGATTTGTCAAAAGTATGGTGAGAAAAAAATAAACTTTAAAGGAGAAGTTTATTACGATTTTCCAACAGTAGAACAATTATCTGTAGCTACGGAAGAGGAGCTTCGTGCTTGTAATTTAGGATATCGCAGTAAGTATATTGTGAAAACTACAAAGAGTATTAAAGAAAAAGAAGTGGATTTAGAGAAATTGAAAGAGATGGAATTTCCAGTGGCGAAACAAGAATTGTTAAAGCTAACGGGAATTGGTGTGAAAGTAGCGGAATGTATTTGTCTTTTTGCTCTTCATCAGATGGATGGATTTCCTGTGGACACTCATATTAAGCAAGTATTTGAACAACAGTATCCAGATGGATTTCCTTTTGAACGATATTACGGATATGCAGGCGTTATTCAGCAATATATTTTTTATTATGATTTATTTGCATGAAAGTCATAAATGAAGTAGAAATGCTTGGATTTCTATTTAGGATAAGACAACCAGTTAGAAAGGAATGTGAAAAGGAAAGGAATCAAGTAGCCAATCAAAGAAAAAATATGTTATAATAACAAGAAAGAAAAGCAATGTTTAAGGAGGCAAAACAATGACAATTGAAACATTACAAAAAGATATGATCGCCGCTATGAAGGCAAAAGATAAACCAAGAAAAGAAGCGATCTCTTCTTTAATTGCAGCAGTAAAAAAAGTGGCAATTGATGAAGGATGTCGTGATGATATTAAAGAAGAATTAGTGGATCAAGTGCTTTTAAAAGAATTAAAGACTGCAAAAGAGCAAGTAGAAACTTGTCCAGCAGATCGTCAGGATTTAAAAGAAGAGTATGAAGTGCGTCTTCGTGTCATTGAAGAATATGCACCAAAACTTATGTCAGCAGAAGAAATCAAAGCTTGTTTAACAGAAAAATTTGCAGACGTTCTCGCTACAAAAAATAAAGGACAGATTATGAAAGCTGTTATGGGAGAATTAAAAGGAAAAGCAGATGGAAAAGTTATCAACCAAGTAGTTGCAGAGCTTTGCCAATAATGACAAAATTTTTTGATACAGTAATGGATTGATTTTGACAACGGTAAAAATGATGGAGGTTCACAAAGTGTGTTTTTCATCGTTTTTATCGTTGTTTTTTTGTTGGATAGGAAATTTTGTTTCTTCTCCAAGAAAAAAGCATTGCGTATAAGGTTATGAATGAAGGAAATGGGAGCGGTCGGTGAAACGTATTTCTTATCGTTATTGTACCTATAGAGTTAATTCTTTATCAAAATAAAGATTGATTTTTCTTTATCAGACTGGATGAAATGATAAAAATGAAGAGTTTCTTCCTATTTAAATGTAGTTATTAAACAGGATTTCCAAAAAATATGAAAAAAATTTTTAAAAAAGTGTGAGTGATATCACGGTATTCTTAATAAAATGTTGTTATACTTTTAACAGAATGAGATAAAGGATAAGAACCACGGAGCAAAAAGACGTAGTTCCATTTTTTAGTCTTATGATTGTTAGAAATTTAACTTATAAAATAGAGAACATAATGTTGTAAGGTGTTACAAGAAAGAAGAGGTGAATCGCATGGGTTATCAGATGGATAAGCAAGCACTTAATAGATGTTTTTCTGAACTTTCCAAGGAATACATCATCTATGCCCCAAAATGCTATGAAGGAAAAGGAGCATTTTCCGATACAGATTTAATTCGTTATGGAGAAGTGGCGACTGTAGAGGAAATTGAATTTCATGAGAAATCAAGATTTTCTTTTAAAGAGATTTTACTCCCAATTTCACAGACATTATTTTATTTCACAGAAAATGAAGTAAAAGAAGCAGATGGACCAAAAAAATCAGCCATTGTATTTTTAAGAAGTTGTGATCTTCATGCGGTAAAGCGTTTGGATGCTGTGTATTTAAACAATGCTTTTGAAGATTATTATTATAAGCGAATTCGCGAAAAAGTTCATTTTGTTTTAATGGGATGTAAGGAATCTTTTGATAGCTGTTTTTGTGTTGATATGGGAACCAATCGTTCTGAAAATTATGATATGGCAATGGAAGAACGAGATGGAATATTCTATATAGATGTAAAGGAAGAATGTTTCAAAGAAGTATTTGCTTCTCATGCTATAAAAGAAGAATCAGTGGAAGTTTCTTATGTGACAGAGACAAAGACAAAAGTGCATATTCCAGAAGATTTAACATCAGCGGTTGCAAAAAGTACTATGTGGGATGAATACGATAGTCGTTGCATTGCATGTGGTCGTTGTAATTTTTCATGTCCAACTTGTACTTGCTTTACAATGCAAGATATTTTCTACACCGATAATGGAAAAGTTGGGGAGAGAAGAAGAGTACAAGCGTCTTGTATGGTAGATGGCTTTACTGATGTTGCAGGTGGAGGAAGTTACCGCCAGAAAAAAGGACAGAGAATGCGTTTTAAAGTGCTTCATAAAGCATTAGATTTTAAAAAGAGAAATGGGTATCAAATGTGTGTTGGATGTGGACGTTGTGATGATGTCTGTCCAGAGTATATTTCATTTTCTCATTGCTTAAACCGTTTAGAAGAAGGGATGAAGGAGGTTTCTGATAATGAATAAAAACGAATATATTCCATTTTTATCTGAAATCAAAGAAGTGATAAAGCATACAGATATTGAGTACACATTTCGTATGGAATACAATGGGGAACAAAAAGTAAAACCAGGGCAGTTTTTTGAAGTATCCATTCCAAAGTTTGGAGAAGCCCCAATTTCTGTTAGTGGAATCGGAGAAGGATTTATTGACTTAACGATTCGCCGTGTTGGTAAAGTAACAAATGAAGTATTTGAACGTTACGTTGGAGATACTCTTTTCCTAAGAGGCCCATATGGAAATGGATTTGACGTAGAAGACTATAAGGGGAAAGAAGTGGTTGTAGTAGCTGGTGGAACGGGAGTATCTCCAGTTCGTGGAATCATTGAACATTTTTCTCATAATCCACAAGATGCAAAAGGAATGACATTAATTGCAGGATTTAAATCCCAAAATGATATTTTGTTTAAAGAAGATTTAAAACAGTGGGATCAGACAATGAACCTTATTTTAACATTGGATAGTAACGGTGGAGATGATTCTTATAAAGAAGGTCTTGTTACCGCTTATATTCCAACGTTAGAATTACAGGAGGTAAGCACTGCGGTAGCTATCGTTGTTGGACCGCCTGCTATGATGCGTTTCTCCGTTATGGCACTTCTTGAAAGAGGATTTAAAGAAGAAAATATTTGGATTTCTCACGAAAGAAAGATGTGCTGTGGACTTGGAAAATGTGGACATTGCCGTATTAATGATAGTTATGTATGTATTGATGGACCTGTGTATAACTACACAGTTGGAAGTCAGTTATTAGATTAGGAGGGCAAGCGTTATGGATATGAATACAAAGAAACTAAAGAAAAATGCCTTTCGTGTGACTAAGGTAAGAGGAGTGACTGCATCAAGAATTCGTGTGCCAGGTGGTCATATGGATGCCAAGTATTTATCACAAATTCAACAGATTGCAGAGACATATGGAAATGGAACCGTGCATATTACAAACCGCCAAGGATTTGAAGTACCAGGGATCCGTTTTGAGGATATGCCAAAAGTCAATGAGATGCTTCAACCAATCATTGAAGGATTGGAAATCAATCAGGTAGAACCGAATACAGGATATCCTGCATCTGGTACAAGAAATGTCATCGCTTGTATTGGAAACCGTGTCTGTCCATTTGCTTGCTATGATACAACCGCTCTTGCACAAAGAATTGAAAAAGAGATTTTCCCGAATGATCTTCATTTTAAAGTAGCGTTAACAGGATGTCCAAATGACTGTGCAAAAGTTCGTATGCATGACTTTGGAATTATGGGAATGACGCTTCCAATGTTTGAGAAAGATCGTTGTATTAGTTGTGGTGCTTGTGTTCGTGCTTGTAAGAAAAAATCCACAGAGGCATTAAAACCAGTGAACTTCCGTCCACAAAGAGATGCGGATAAATGTATTGGTTGTGGAGAATGTGTGATTAACTGCCCAACTTCTGCATGGACAAGAGATACAAAAAAATATTTCCGTTTAACGTTGATGGGACGTTCTGGAAAGAAAAATCCAAGACTTGGAGAAGATTTTATTAAATGGGTGGATGCGGATAGCATTGTAAAGATTATTAAAAATACCTATGACTATGTAAAAGAATATATTGATAAAGATGCTCCAGGTGGAAAAGAACATATCGGTTATATTATTGATAGAACTGGTTTTGAAGAGTTTAAGAAATGGGCATTAAAAGATGTAGAGCTTCCAGAATGTGCACAAGTTTCAACTCCTGTGTATTGGAAGGGAATTAAATATTAATTTTTATAGAAAAAATAGAAGAAGCCCAACGGTTTCTAAGGTGAAATATCCAAGGAAATGGTTGGGTTTTTTATTTACGGGAAGACAAGGAACTGTACGCGAGCATTTATGCTCCCATATGGCGACTGTCCGCAAAGTGTGTTTCTCATTGCTGTTTATAAAAAATAAAGATTTTCTATTATAACTTTACCATACAAGAGAATAGGTGTATAATTAGGGAATACTTTATGAAAAAATAAGTGATCGATTGTATGCGTTTGTATACAATAAAGAAAAAGATAGCATAGGAGAAATGAACATGAAAGATCAAAATTGTGGATATTGTGTAGGTGGAGAAGTATTAGCGAAATTTGGAATTCCTATTTGTGATTTAGATGTAAGTCAATTAATTTTATTTAAAGAGCAAAGCAAACCAGGAAGATGTATTGTTGCTTATAAAGATCATGTGAGTGAAATTGTTGACATCAGTGATGAAGAAAGAAACCGTTTCTTTGCCGATGTAACAAGAGCAGCAAAAGCGATTCATAAAGCATTTGCTCCAAACAAAGTAAACTATGGAGCATATGGGGATACAGGATGTCATTTACATTTCCATCTTGTACCAAAATATGAAGGACAGGATGAATGGGGTGGCGTATTCCAGATGAATCCAGATAAAACATACTTAACAGAAAAAGAATATGAAGAAATGATTGAAAAAATCAAAGCTTGTCTTTAAGGAGTATGAGAAATTCATAAGGTGAATTTCTTATAGAAACGATGAAAAGCATACGGTGTAAGCTTTTCATCGTTTTTTATTGCTTGCATTATAAACTTATCAATGTTAGAATTTTACTGGAAAATAGGCGATAAAAGCCTTTAAAATAAATGAAAAATAAACTTTGATAAAAAGAGATAGAAAGAGAGAAAAGATATGTGGATTGCAGATGGATGGAAAGAGTATGAAGTAATTGATTCTTCTTGTGGAGAAAAATTAGAGAGATGGGGAGATTATATCCTAGTTCGCCCAGACCCACAAGTAATTTGGGATACAGAGAAAAAAGATAAACGTTGGAGAAAGATGAATGGACACTACCATAGAAGCAATAAAGGTGGTGGAGAATGGGAGTTTTTTGATCTTCCAAAACAATGGCAGATTCATTATAAAGAATTGACTTTTAATTTACAGCCATTTAGTTTTAAACATACAGGTCTATTTCCAGAGCAGGCAACAAACTGGGATTGGTTTTCTGAAAAGATTAAAAAAGCAAATCGTCCAATAAAAGTTTTAAATCTCTTTGCTTATACAGGAGGAGCTACGATTGCCGCTGCCAATGCAGGAGCTTCTGTTACTCATGTAGATGCTTCAAAAGGAATGGTAACATGGGCAAAAGAAAATGCACGTTCTTCAGGATTAGAAGATGCACCAATCCGTTGGCTTGTAGATGACTGTGTAAAATTTGTAGAAAGAGAAATTCGTAGAGGAAATAAATACGATGGTATTATTATGGATCCTCCTTCTTATGGAAGAGGACCAAAAGGAGAAATTTGGAAAATTGAAGAAAAGATTCATCCATTTGTACAGCTTTGTACAAAAATCTTATCCGATGATCCATTGTTCTTCTTAATTAATTCTTATACAACAGGACTTCAACCAGCCGTTCTTTCTTATATGATGAACGTAGAAATTGTAAAGAAATTTGGTGGTAAAGTCGAAGCAGGAGAAATTGGTCTCCCAGTATCTTCAAATGGATTAGTGCTTCCTTGTGGAGCTTCTGGACGTTGGGAAAAATAATGAAAGCATAAAAAATAGTTGTTATTTTAAGAAGGGAAGTGAGGAGTTGGCAGAGATTCAAAAGAGAAAGCATAGAAAAATGTTTTTTCTCTTTCTTTTATTGGCTGGAGCAATTTTCTTTCTTCTTCCTAAAACAATTTATGCAGAAACAATAAACGAAGAGAGAAGTGAGTTAATTTCTCCAGTTACTTCTATCTATGGAACAAAAGTTTTGATCATTAAGCCGAATGCTCCACAGTTAAAAATGATAGAAGGAAGCAGTCAACAACTTTATTACCAAGTGTTGCCTACTACCGCTTTAAATACAAAAGTGACCTTTGCTACTTCCGATAAAAAAGTAGTATCCGTTGATAGCAGAGGAGTGATGAAAGGGTTAATGCCAGGGCGTGCCATTATTACCATTTCTAGTACAGACGGAAGTGGGGTTCGCACAAGAGTTATTGTTCAAGTGACGAAAAAGGTATCAAGAGTGAAAAATATAGCACATCGTGGAATTGTAGATGTAGCACCAGAAAACTCTATGGCTGCTTTTAAAGCGGCAGGTGAGAAAGGATTTTGGGGAATTGAATTTGATATTCAGACCACAAAAGATCACCATTTTATCGTTATGCATGATGCGGATATTGCGCGTATGACCAATGGAAGTGGATATGTAAAAGATTATACAAGGTGGGAGCTTCGAAGGTATAAGATCGATAGTGGAGAAAATTTAAAAGACTTACCGACCCAAAGGATACCAGAGTTAACAGATGTATTAAATCTTTGTCGAGCTTATAATATGGTTCCTGTTATTGAATTAAAAGAGGTTCAAGTGTCAGAACTAGGGGAATTTTTAGCTATATTAAAAAAATATGATTTAGAAGATCGAGCGGTTGTGATTTCTTTTAAATTAGAGCTGTTAGAGTGGTTAAGAAGTCATTCAGAAACTCTACAGTTACAGTGGATAGAAAAGAGTATGTCCACCTCACATATTACTTTATGCAGTTTAAGAAAAATTGATATCGATACAAAATTGCATGGAGTAACAAGGGAAAAAGTGCGATTTGCGCATGAATTAGGTGTGGCAGTAAACTGCTGGACAATTGTAAATGATACAGAATATCAAAGGATGCAGGATGCAGATGTGGACTATATTACGATGGATATGATCCCCCCAGCACTGCGATAGTAATAATAATTAAGAAGGATTTTTTTCGTGAAGATAATAAAAGCGAAAAGAATCCAGAAATAGAAGTGAATCGTTATTTGACTATATTCGTCGAATAGGCTATTTACTTCTATTTTTAATTTATGATAGAATAGGTTAGAATACAAAGGTGTTCGAAAAGCAAAAGTATTTTCCGTTACTAATTATGTTTCATATTATTTATGGAAGAAATACATTATTATATAGAAGGAACCCGTTTCATTTCAAGGAGAGCAATAAAAGGAATGATCCATTTAGAAAAACTTTTTGAGATGATATAGAAAGGAAGCGAACGTTTCTAACAAGTCTTAAAAAAGGTTTCGGAAATATATAGAAAATATGGAGAAATAAGTAATGGTAAAAATGCACACAAAATCTGCGGAAATTTGTTGGATTTTTTATTTTAAAAAGTAGTCTAAATAATAAAAAAATACTTGCCAATCCCGAAAATATAGTATATACTAATACCTGTTGTGACATGATAGCGATGAAGCGTGAGGTTGCTACACAAGAGGTGTAGGTTTTCCGTGGAGCGAATGTCAAGTTAGAGAAACTGGCGACAAGTCACTGTACAAGAACAATAGAACTGTAGGATTTTAAGAAGACAACAGGGAGAGAGTGTGCATCGGAAGAAAAAACAGAAGATACACACGGGTAAGTGTACAGTCACCGCTTGTCGTACTAATATTAAGTGCGAAAAGGAGGCGACTTTTTTTATGGCAAGTCAAGTAATGAGAATTACATTAAAAGCGTATGATCATCAGTTAATTGATGCTTCTGCAAAATCTATTATCGAAACTGTAAAAAAGACAGGAGCAAAGGTGAGCGGTCCAGTACCAATGCCTACTAAGAAAGAGGTAGTAACAATTCTTAGAGCGGTTCACAAATATAAAGATTCTAGAGAACAGTTCGAACAAAGAACACATAAGAGATTAATTGATATCATCACACCAACTCAAAAGACTGTTGATGCTTTATCTGGATTAGAAATGCCAGCAGGCGTTGATATCAGCATCAAAATGAAATAAAAAAGTCCAAATTAGGAAAAATCCTTTAAGGTTTATTTATATAAGCCATCTAGGATGATTGCACAACGATGCAATCCGCTGTAGATCAAATTAGGAGGTAAATTCAGCAATGAAGAAAGCGATTTTAGCAACAAAAGTCGGAATGACTCAAATCTTCAACGAAGATGGAGTATTAACTCCAGTTACTGTATTACAGGCTGGTCCTTGTGCAGTAACACAAGTAAAAACAATGGAAAATGACGGATATAGTGCCGTTCAGGTTGGTTTCATGGATAAAGCAGAACGCCTTATCAACAAACCACAGAAAGGTCACTTTGATAAAGCTGGTGTAGCTCCAAAGAGATTCGTTAAAGAATTCAGATTCGAAAACGCTGAAGAGTACACAGTAGGACAGGAAATCAAAGTTGACATCTTCGCAGAAGGTGACAAAATTGATGCAACTGCAACATCAAAAGGTAAAGGATATGCAGGCGCAATCAAAAGACATAATTTCCACAGAGGTCCTGTAACTCACGGTTCTAAACACCACAGACACATCGGTTCTAACGGTTCTGCAACAACACCAGGACGCGTTTGGAAAGGTAAAAAGATGGCTGGTCACATGGGATGTGAAAGAGTTACAATCCAGAATCTTGAAATCGTAAGAATCGACGCAGACAATAACATTATCTTAGTAAAAGGTTCTGTTCCAGGACCAAAAAAAGCTTTAGTAATGTTAAGAGAAACTGTAAAAAGCGGTAAATAATTAGGCTTTCACAAGGAAGGAGGACACACAGATGGCATCAGTATCTGTTTTAAATATGGAAGGTGCACAGGTTGGTACAGTTGAATTAAACGACGCAATCTTCGGTGTAGAAGTAAATGAACACTTAGTGCACATGGCTGTAGTAGCACAGCTCGCTAATAACCGTCAGGGAACACAGAGCGCAAAAACTCGCGCAGAAGTTCGTGGAGGCGGAAGAAAACCTTGGAGACAAAAAGGAACTGGTCATGCAAGACAAGGTTCTATCAGAGCTCCACAATGGACAGGCGGCGGAGTAGTATTCGCACCAAAGCCAAGAGATTACTCTATCAGATTAAACAAAAAAGAAAAGAGAATCGCATTAAAATCTGCTTTAACATCTAGAGTAAATGAAAACAAATTCATCGTACTTGACGAGTTAAAATTAGATGAAATCAAAACTAAGAAATTCCAGGCAGTTTTAAATAACTTAAAAGTAGAAAAAGCTTTAGTAGTTATGAACGAAAAAGATGAAAACGTTATTCTTTCTGCAAGAAACATTCCATCAGTAAAAACTGCTTTAACAAATACAATTAATGTATACGACATCTTGAAATACGATACAGTTGTTGTAACAAAAGATGCGTTAGCAACAATTGAGGAGGTGTACGCATAATGGCAGCTTTAAGATATTACGACGTAATTCTGAAACCAGTTATTACAGAAAAAAGTATGAACGCTATGGGCGAGAAAAAATATACTTTCTTAGTACACCCAGAAGCTACAAAAAGCCAGATTAAAGAGGCTGTAGAAAAAATGTTCGAAGGAACAAAAGTTGAAAAAGTAAACACAATGAACTGCGACGGAAAAACAAAAAGACGTGGTATGGTTTACGGAAAAACAGCTAAAACAAAAAAAGCTATCGTTAAATTAACAGCTGAAAGCAAAGATATCGAAATCTTCGCTGGCCTATAATCAGTAGGCGAGGTATTTTCGAGCCACTGATTATGCCGATACTTCGAGCGTAGCGAGAATGTATCTTCATAAAATATGATAAAGAAAACTATACGCAATAAAAGCGTGACATGAAATTGAGTATTGAAAGGAGTGCTAATAATGGGAATTAAAACATTTAACCCATATACACCTTCCAGAAGAAATATGACTAGCTTAGATTTCGCTGAAATCACAAAGAAAACTCCAGAGAAATCTTTATTAGTTTCTTTAAACAAAACAGCTGGTCGTAACAATCAGGGAAAAATTACAGTAAGACACCGCGGAGGCGGAGCTAAAAAGAAATATAGATTAATCGACTTCAAAAGAAATAAAGATGGTATTCCAGCAAAAGTTGTTGGTATCGAATACGATCCAAACAGAACAGCAAACATCGCATTATTAACATATGCAGATGGTGAAAAGAGATATATCATCGCACCTGCTAAATTACAGGTAGGCGAAGTATTAATGAGCGGTCCAGACGCTGAAGTTAAAGTAGGAAACTGCTTACCACTTGCTAACATTCCAGTTGGTACAGAAATTCACAACATCGAAATGTACCCAGGAAAAGGTGGACAGTTAGTTCGTTCTGCTGGTAACTCTGCTCAGTTAATGGCGAAAGAAGGAAAATACGCTACATTAAGACTTCCATCAGGCGAAATGAGATTAATTCCAATCGTATGCCGTGCAACAATCGGACAGGTTGGTAACATCGAACATGACCTTGTAAACATCGGTAAAGCAGGACGTAAACGCCATATGGGTATCCGTCCAACAGTTCGTGGTTCCGTAATGAACCCTAATGACCATCCACACGGTGGTGGTGAAGGTAAGACAGGTATCGGTCGTCCAGGTCCATGTACACCTTGGGGTAAACCTGCTCTTGGCTTAAAGACAAGAAAGAAAAACAAACAATCTAACAAAATGATCGTAAGAACTAGAGACGGTAAGAACGTAAAATAATAAGGAGGTAACCTATGGCTCGCTCACTTAAAAAAGGACCATTTGCAGACAAAAGCTTATTAAAGAAAATCGATGCTTTAAATGCAGCAAATGAAAAAACAGTGATTAAATCTTGGTCACGTCGTTCCACAATCTTCCCTTCATTCGTAGGACACACAATTGCCCTTCACGACGGAAGAAGACATGTGCCAGTATATATTACAGAAGATATGGTTGGACACAAACTCGGAGAGTTCGTTGCAACAAGAACTTATAGAGGACATGGAAAAGACGAAAAGAAATCAAAAGTTCGTTAATTGATTAGAAGATGAAAGGAGGTCACATCCATGGCTAAAGGACATAGATCCCAAATCAAAAGAGAGAGAAATCTTAAAAATCGCGAAACTAGACCATCAGCTAAATTATCTTACGCTAGAGTGTCAGTTCAGAAAGCTTGCTTTGTATTAGATGCAATCCGTGGAAAAAGTGTTCAAGAAGCACTTGGTATCTTAGCATACAGCCCAAGATATGCGTCTTCAGTTATAGAAAAACTTTTAAAATCTGCTATCGCTAACGCAGAAAACAACAACAATATGAACCCAGAAAACCTTTACGTTGCAGCTTGCTATGCAAACAAAGGACCAACAATGAAAAGAATTCAACCAAGAGCACAGGGTAGAGCTTATAGAATCGAAAAGAGAATGAGCCACATCACAATCGTGCTGGATGAAAGATAGGAGGCAATCATGGGACAGAAAGTTAATCCTCATGGCTTAAGAGTCGGTGTTATTAAGGATTGGGATTCAAGATGGTATGCACCAAAAGCTGATTTTGCTGGAAACCTTGTAGAAGATCAGAAAATTAGAACATTCCTTAAAAAGAGATTATACAATGCTGGAATTTCAAAAATTGAAATCGAAAGAGCATCAGATAGATTAAAAGTTATCGTTTACACAGCAAAACCTGGTATCGTAATCGGTAAAGGCGGAGCTTCTATCGAAGCATTAAAAGCAGAAGTTCAGAAAATGACTGCTAAAAAATTATTAATTGACATCAAAGAAGTAAAAAGACCGGACAAAGATGCTCAGTTAGTAGCAGAAAACATTGCTGCACAGCTTGAAAATCGTATCTCTTTCAGAAGAGCTATGAAATCTTGCATGCAGAGAACAATGAGAAGCGGAGCACTCGGAATTAAAACATCTGTATCTGGACGTTTAGGTGGAGCTGATATGGCTCGTACAGAGTTCTACAGCGAAGGAACAATTCCTCTTCAGACACTTCGTGCAGATATCGATTATGGATTCGCAGAAGCAGACACAACATATGGTAAAGTCGGTGTTAAAACATGGATTTACCATGGTGAAGTACTTCCAACTAAAGAAGGGAGCGATAAATAATGTTAATGCCTAAAAGAGTAAAACGTCGTAAACAGTTCCGTGGTACTATGGCTGGTAAGGCGTTAAGAGGAAATAAAATCAGCAACGGTGAATTCGGTATCGTTGCTATGGAACCAGCTTGGATTCGTTCCAACCAGATCGAAGCAGCCCGTGTTGCTATGACTCGTTATATCAAACGTGGTGGTAAAGTTTGGATCAAAATTTTCCCAGATAAACCAGTAACAGCAAAACCTGCAGAAACTCGTATGGGTTCTGGTAAAGGTACTTTAGAATACTGGGTAGCAGTAGTAAAACCAGGACGTGTTATGTTCGAAATCGCTGGTGTACCAGAAGAAACAGCTAGAGAAGCTCTTCGCTTAGCTATGCATAAGTTACCAGTTAAATGTAAGATCGTATCTCGTGCAGATTTAGAAGGCGGTGATAACAGTGAAAACAACTAAGTATGTAGAAGATTTAAGAAGTAAATCAGCTGCAGAACTCAATGAAGAATTAGTAGCTGCTAAAAAGGAATTATTTAACTTAAGATTCCAAAACGCAACAAATCAATTAGACAATACAAGCAGAATTAAAGAAGTAAGAAGAAATATTGCCAGAATTCAGGGTGTTATCACTGAAAAGGCAAATAGTATTGCTTAATAATATATCCTGAAAGGAGGAACAACTGTCGTGGAAAGAAATCTGAGAAAAACACGTGTAGGTAGAGTTGTTAGCGACAAGATGGATAAAACTATCGTAGTTGCTATTGAAGATAATGTAAAACATCCTTTATACGGTAAAATCGTAAAAAGAACATATAAATTAAAAGCTCATGATGAAAATAATGAGTGTCGTATTGGTGACAGAGTAAAAGTAATGGAAACAAGACCTTTATCTAAAGATAAAAGATGGAGACTTGTTGAAATCGTAGAAAAAGCGAAATAATTTCGTGCGGAAGGAGATATAGGCATGATCCAACAGGAATCAAGACTTAGAGTTGCTGATAACACAGGTGCTAAAGAGTTACTTTGCATCAGAGTAATGGGCGGTTCTACAAGAAGATATGCTAATATCGGCGATATCATCGTTGCTTCAGTTAAAGATGCAACACCAGGTGGTGTTGTTAAAAAAGGCGATGTTGTAAAAGCCGTTGTTGTTCGTAGTAAAAAAGGCGCTCGTCGTAAAGACGGTTCTTATATTAAATTCGATGAAAACGCTGCTGTAATCATTAAAGATGATATGAATCCAAAGGGAACTCGTATCTTTGGACCAGTAGCAAGAGAATTACGTGAAAAGAAATTCATGAAAATCGTTTCATTAGCACCAGAAGTATTATAAGGAGGTGTCACAGTGGCTACCATGAAAATCAAAAAAGGCGATATGGTTCAGGTTATCGCTGGTAAAGATAAAGGTAAAGAAGGAAAAGTTATTTCCGTAAATAAAAAGAACCACACTGTTTTAGTTGAAGGGATTAACATGATTACAAAACATGCGAAACCTAGCATGGCTAATCAGCAGGGTGGAATCATCCATCAGGAAGGTCCAATCGATATTTCAAATGTTATGTACCTTCACAACGGTAAAGCTACAAGAGTTGGATTCAAACTCGATGGCGACAAAAAAGTTCGTGTAGCAAAAGCAACAGGCGAAGTAATCGACTAATTAGAAGAAAGGAGGACTTTAAACCGTGAGTAGATTAAAAGATACTTATTATAGCGAAATCGTAGAAGCTATGATGAAGAAATTCGAATATAAAAACGTTATGCAAGTACCAAAACTCGATAAGATCGTAATCAACATGGGTGTTGGTGAAGCAAGAGAAAACGCAAAAGTTTTAGACGCAGCTGTAAGAGATATGGAAACTATCTCTGGACAGAAAGCTGTTGTAACTAGAGCTAAAAAATCCGTTGCTAACTTCAAACTTAGAGAAGGAATGCCAATCGGATGTAAAGTAACATTAAGAGGCGAAAAAATGTATGAATTCGCTGATCGTCTCATCAACTTAGCATTACCTCGTGTACGTGACTTCAGAGGTGTTAATCCTAACGCTTTTGATGGAAGAGGTAACTATGCTTTAGGTATTAAAGAACAGTTAATTTTCCCAGAAATCGAATACGATAAAGTTGATAAAGTTAGAGGTATGGACGTTATTTTCGTTACTACAGCTAACACAGACGAAGAAGCTCGTGAATTATTAACATTATTCGGTATGCCATTTCAGAAATAAAAGGAGGGAGATCCATGGCTAAAAAGGCAATGGTCAACAAACAGCAGAAACCTGCTAAATTCTCCACAAGAGAATACAATCGTTGTAAAATCTGTGGTCGTCCACATGCTTACTTAAGAAAATACGGAATCTGCAGAATCTGCTTCCGTGAATTAGCATACAAAGGACAGATTCCAGGTGTTAAAAAAGCATCTTGGTAAGATTGAGATAGATAGGAAGGAGGCACCATCACATGACAATGAGCGATCCAATTGCAGATATGCTTACTAGAATTCGTAACGCAAATACTGCGAAACATGATACAGTTGAAATCCCAGCTTCTAAAATGAAATTAGCTATTGCTGAAATCTTATTAAACGAAGGTTACATCAAAGCTTGTGAAGTAGTTGAAAACGGAGCATTCAAAAATATCGTAATCACATTAAAATACGGTAAAGATAAAAACGAAAAAACAATCTCTGGTATTAAGAGAATTTCTAAACCAGGTCTTAGAGTATATGCAGACGCTGAAAATCTTCCTAAAGTTTTAGGTGGACTTGGAACAGCTATCATTTCTACTAACAAAGGTGTTGTAACAGATAAAGTTGCAAGACAGCTTAACGTTGGTGGAGAAGTATTAGCATTCGTATGGTAATAACTATCATCGGATAGAGTGTCTCATGTAAGCTCCACGTGTCATGTGGTTTTCCTTTCGGTTTCGATAGGAACCACCAGGATACGTTGTGAGAACCTACGAATGAAATCGTAGGCGGAGTGAATTTTATAGTTCGTTAGGATACCATCATTTGATGGCACATTGAAGAAAATCATCCCTCACATATGGGGGATGTCCCAATGGTGAGAAGTAGATGTATGCTCTTCTCATGTTCGCAGGCAGTTGCCAGAAGTGAGCAAAAGCTTTCTAATGGTTCCTTGCCTTTGCGCAAATAGGGATTATCGTAAGGAAACTTACTTTAATATATATTCACTAGTAAAATCCTGAAACTTAATCAAACATTAATCAATCTAAGGAGGTAAAGACATGTCACGTATCGGTAGATTACCAATCGCAATTCCAGCAGGAGTTGAAGTTAACGTTGCTGCAGGTAACGTTGTGACTGTTAAAGGTCCAAAAGGTACATTAGAAAGAACAGTGCCAGTAGAAATGGACGTTAAAGTAGAAAATAACGAAGTTGTTGTTACAAGACCAAACGATTTAAAGAAAATGAAATCTTTACATGGTTTAACAAGAACTTTGATCAACAACATGGTCATTGGTGTAACTCAGGGTTATGAGAAAGTACTTGAGATCAACGGTGTTGGTTACAGAGCATCTAAACAGGGTAAAACTATTTCTTTCAACTTAGGTTTCTCTCATCCAGTAGAGATGACAGATCCAGAAGGAATCGAATCTGTTATGGATGGACAGAACAAAATTATCATCAAAGGTATCGATAAAGAAAAAGTTGGCCAGTACGCAGCTGAAATCAGAGACCTGAGAAGACCAGAACCATATAAGGGCAAAGGTATCAAGTATGCTGATGAAGTTATCAGACGTAAAGTTGGTAAGACTGGTAAGAAATAATTAAAGGAGTGAGATAGAATGGTTAGCAAACAATCAAGAACAAAAGTTCGTGTTAAAAAACACATGAAACTTCGTAACCGTTTCAGCGGTACTGCTGAAAGACCACGTTTAGCAGTTTTCAGAAGTAATAATCATATGTACGCTCAGATTATTGACGACACAGTTGGTAATACTTTAGTTTCAGCTTCAACACTTCAGAAAGAAGTAAAAGAAAAGCTTGAAAAAACTAATGACGTTGCAGCAGCTGCATACTTAGGTACAGTGATTGCGAAAAAAGCATTAGATGCAGGTATTACATCTGTTGTATTCGATAGAGGCGGATTTATTTATCAAGGTAAAATCAAAGCATTAGCAGATGCAGCAAGAGAAGCTGGTCTAGAATTCTAATAAAGGAGGAAACACACATGAAACGCACTATTATTGATCCTAGTCAGCTTGAATTACAAGAAAAAGTTGTAGCCATCAAACGTGTAACAAAAGTTGTTAAAGGTGGACGTAACTTCAGATTTGCAGCTCTTGTTGTAGTTGGAGATGGAAATGGCCATGTAGGTGCTGGATTAGGAAAAGCAACTGAAATTCCAGAAGCTATCCGCAAAGGAAAAGAAGACGCTATCAAAAAACTCGTTTCTGTTGCTATGGACGAAAATGGTTCTGTAACACACGACTATTTCGGTAAATTCGGAAGCGCTAGCGTATTATTAAAACAGTCTCCAGAAGGTACTGGTATCATCGCAGGAGGTCCTGCTCGTATCGTACTTGAATTAGCTGGATACAAAAACGTTCGTACAAAATCTTTAGGATCAAACAATAAACAGAACGTAGTTCTTGCTACTATTGATGGTCTTGCAAAATTAAAAACTCCAGAAGAAGTTGCTAAACTTCGCGGAAAATCTGTTCAAGAGATTTTAGGCTAAGGAGGAAATTAAAATGGCAGATAAATTAAAAATTACTTTAGTAAAATCTACAATTGGTGCCATTCCAAAACAGAGAGCAACTGTTGAAGCACTTGGACTTAACAAACTTCACAAAACAGTTGAAATGCCAGACAATGCGGCAGTTAGAGGGATGATCCAAAAAGTTAGACATTTAGTGAAAGTTGAAGAAATCTAATATCACGCGTAAGGAGGTGCAGAAGAGATGAATTTATCAAATTTACATGCTGCTGAAGGTTCCAGACAAAGAGACGACTTCAGAAGAGGACGTGGACATGGTTCAGGAAATGGAAAAACAGCTGGTAAAGGACACAAAGGCCAGAAAGCACGTTCAGGCGGCGGAGTAAGACCTGGTTTCGAAGGTGGTCAGATGCCTTTATATAGAAGACTTCCAAAGAGAGGTTTTCACAACAGAAATACAAAAGATATCATTGCTATCAATGTAGCTGATTTAGAAGTATTTGAAAATGATACAGTAGTAACTGTTGATTTACTTCATGAATCAGGTGTTGTAAAAATCCCTAACAGAGGAATCGACGGAATCAAGATTCTTGGAGGCGGAGAACTTACTAAGAAGCTTACGGTTCAAGCAACAGCTTTCAGCGCTAGTGCAAAAGAAAAAATTGAGGCTCTTGGTGGAAAAGCTGAGGTGATCTAATATGTTTAAGACGCTTCATAATGCGCTTAAAATGAAAGACATCAGAAAAAAACTCTTATTTACCTTAGGTATGTTGCTGGTTGTCCGTATCGGAAGCCAGCTCCCATTACCTGGGATTGATAATGCCGCAGTAAAGGCATTTTTACAGAGTTCCTTAGGTGATTCTTTTAACTTGATCAACTCATTCACTGGAGGCTCCTTTCTTGATATGTCCATCTTTGCGCTTAATGTAACGCCATATATCACATCTTCCATTATTATTCAGCTTCTGACAATTGCAATTCCTGCATTGGAAGAATTGCAAAAAGATGGTGAATCTGGAAGAAAGAAAATGACTGAGATTACACGTTATGTGACAATCGCATTAGGTATAATCGAAAGTTTAGGATTAGCGATTACATTCCAAAGACAAGGCTTATTCCGTGATATGAATGAATATTTAATCATCGTATCTATGGTTGTTACTTTAACAACTGGAGCAGCTCTTGTTATGTGGATTGGTGAACGTATTACAGAAAAAGGTGTTGGAAATGGTATTTCTATTATCCTTTTAATTAATATCGTATCAAGAATGCCTGGCGACTTTTATAAATTATATGAAAAATTTGTAAAAGGCCAAGCGATAACAACTGGTATCATTGCAGCTGTTATTATTGTTTTAGTTATCTTAATAACAACGGTTTTAGTTGTACTTTTACAAGATGCAGAAAGAAGAATTCCTGTACAATATGCAAAAAAAATGCAGGGACGTAGAATGATGGGGGCACAAGGAAGCCATATTCCTTTAAAAGTGAATACGGCAGGTGTTATTCCAGTTATCTTTGCATCTTCTATTATGCAGTTCCCATTGATTATTAGTAATTTATTTTCTATTGATCTTGAACCAACTGGATTTATTCAAAAGGCGATCATCAGTTTAAACCAGACAACTTGGTTTGATGCTGATCATCCAAAACGTACACTTGGTTTATTGATCTATATTGGTTTATTGATTTTCTTTGCTTATTTCTATACTGCAATTACTTTCAATCCATTGGAAGTTGCAAATAATATGAAAAAGCAAGGCGGATTTATTCCAGGTATTCGTCCTGGTAAACCAACTTCTGAATATTTAACTCAGATGTTAAATTACATTATTTTCATTGGTGCATGTGGCTTAATCATCATTGCAGTAATTCCAATTATTGCATCAGGTGTATTTAGTGCAAATGTATCTTTTGGTGGTACATCTTTAATCATTGTAGTTGGTGTAATTCTTGAAACAATTAAACAGATTGAGTCTCAAATGTTAGTCCGTCACTATAAAGGATTTTTGAACGATTAAGTAAAGTATAAGCTGTAGTGTCACTACAGCTTATTCGCGTTTTGTTTTAAATTTTGGAGGTATTCTCAAATGAAAATTATAATGCTAGGAGCACCTGGTGCTGGAAAAGGAACACAGGCAAAAATGATTGCTAATAAATATGGTATTCCTCATATTTCAACAGGTGATATTTTCCGTGCAAACATCAAAGAAGGTACAGAATTAGGAAGAAAAGCAAAAGAATATATGGATCAGGGATTACTTGTACCGGATGAATTAACAGTTGATCTTGTAGTAGATCGCCTTCAGAAAGAAGACTGTACAAATGGATTTATTTTAGATGGTTTCCCAAGAACAATTTCCCAAGCAGAAGCATTAAAAAATGCAAATCAGACTCTTGATTTTGCAATTGATGTGGATGTTCCAGATGAAAGCATCGTAAATAGAATGGCTGGAAGAAGAGCTTGTGTTGGTTGCGGTGCAACTTATCATATCAAATACAACGCTCCAAAAACAGAAGGAATTTGCGATGTATGTGGAAAAGAATTAATCTTAAGAGACGATGATAAGGCAGAAACTGTTCAAAAACGTTTGAAAGTTTACCATGATCAGACACAGCCTCTTATCGATTACTACAAAGAAGTTGGTATTTTAAGAACCGTTGATGGAACTCAAAATATGGATGACGTTTTTGCGGCAATTGTCAAAATCTTAGGAGCATAGATATGTCTGTATCAATTAAATCAGAGAGAGAAATTGAACTCATGCGTGAAGCAGGAAGAATTCTTGCAATCACTCATGCTGAGATGAAAAAAGCATTGAAGCCAGGAATGTCCACAAAGGATATTGATAGAATTGGAGAAGAGGTCATAAGAAGTTATGGCTGTATTCCAAATTTTAAAAATTATCATGGATATCCAGCCTCCGTATGCGTTTCCATTAATGATGAAGTAGTTCATGGAATACCAAGTGAGAAAAGAATCATCAAAGAAGGCGATATTGTAAGCCTTGACTGTGGTTGTATCTACAAAGGATATCATTCAGATGCTGCTAGAACCCACGCTGTTGGAGAAATCAGCAAAGAAGCGAAACAGTTAATTGAGGTAACAAGACAAAGTTTCTTTGAAGGTATGAAATATGCAAAGGAAGGATATCATTTAGTTGATATCGCAAGGGCGATTCAGTCCTATGCGGAGAGCTTTGGATATTCTGTTGTACGAGACTTAGTTGGTCATGGAATTGGAACGAATCTTCATGAAGATCCACAGATTCCAAACTTTGTAACAAGACGAAGAGGTATCCGTTTACAGGCGGGTATGACTCTTGCAGTAGAACCAATGATCAATCAAGGGGATTATGATGTAAGCTGGCTTGACGATGAATGGACAGTAATAACAGAAGATGGTTCCCTTTCAGCACATTATGAAAATACAGTGTTGATCACAAAAGGAGAACCAGAGTTTCTCACAATTGGTGATGAAATAGAACAATAATATGGAAATTTAATTTAAGAGGAGGGCACACCCTATGGCTAAAGCCGATGTAATTGAAATCGAAGGAACGGTAGTTGAAAAATTACCAAACGCTATGTTTAAAGTTGAACTAGAAAATGGACATATTGTATTAGCGCACATCAGCGGTAAATTAAGAATGAATTTCATTAAAATTTTACCTGGTGATAAAGTAACTTTAGAAATGTCTCCATATGATTTAACAAAAGGAAGAATTATTTGGAGAGATAAGTAAATTTAAGTAAATTTCCTCTTGCAATTTACAAATTTTAGTGATATGCTAGTAGGGAACTTTTTTTGAAAGGAGAGATTGCTGTGAAGGTTAGAGCATCTGTAAAACCTATTTGCGAAAAATGCAAGGTAATCAAAAGAAAAGGCGCAATTAGAATTATTTGCGAAAATCCAAAACACAAACAGAGACAAGGTTAATTTTCATACTTGCTTTTTGTTGTGGAATCATGTATAATACCATTTCGGTATTTAAAATTTGTAAGCGGCTGTAATGCGAACCACCAGGATGGGTTGTTCGTGTTAGTTAAAAATATAAAATCGTCATTAAAATATAAAAATAGTAGAAACAAACAGGCTTAAGGTCTGTGATATGTATGAACATTTCACCGTACGCGGATACATAGAACATTCCTTAGACAATGAAAATTTAGCGGAGGTGCAAAGACACATGGCTCGTATTTCAGGTGTTGATTTACCAAGAGAAAAACGCGTAGAAATCGGTCTTACTTACATCTATGGTATCGGTAGACCAAGCGCAGATAAAATCCTTAAAGAAGCAAATGTTAGCCCAGATACTCGTGTACGCGACTTAACAGATGAAGAAGTTAAAAGATTAAGCGAAATCATCAACGAGCAGTACATGGTTGAAGGTGATTTAAGAAGAGAAATCGCATTAAACATCAAACGTTTACAGGAAATCGGATGCTACAGAGGAATCCGTCATAGAAAAGGTCTTCCAGTTCGTGGACAGAAGACAAAGACTAACGCTAGAACTCGTAAGGGTCCTAAGAGAACAGTAGCAAACAAGAAGAAATAATAAATAACAGTTGATAGATAAACCAGCAGGAGGTTTAAGTAATGGCAGCAAAAAAAGTTACTAAAAAAGTGACAAAGAAACGTGTTCGTAAGAACGTTGAGCGCGGACAGGCTCACATTCAGTCATCTTTTAATAATACAATCGTTACATTAACCGATGCAGAAGGAAATGCTCTTTCTTGGGCAAGTGCAGGCGGACTTGGATTTAGAGGTTCAAGAAAGTCTACTCCTTACGCAGCACAGATGGCAGCTGAAACAGCTACTAAAGCAGCATTGGTTCATGGATTAAAGACAGTAGAAGTTATGGTAAAAGGACCAGGATCAGGAAGAGAAGCAGCAATTCGTGCACTTCAAGCTTGCGGTCTTGAAGTAACAAGCATTAAAGATGTTACACCAGTACCACACAACGGATGCCGTCCACCAAAACGTAGAAGAGTATAATAGGAGGATACGAGAATGGCAGTAGATAGAACTCCAGTCCTAAAAAGATGTAGATCTTTAGGTCTTGATCCTGTTTATATGGGAATCGATAAAAAATCTAACAGAAGTTTAAATAGAGCAAATAGAAAGTTAAGTGAATATGGACTTCAGCTTCGTGAAAAACAGAAAGCGAAATTCATTTATGGTGTTTTAGAAAAACCTTTCAGAAACTACTTTGCAAAAGCAACAAAAATGAGAGGTTTAACAGGTCCTAACTTAATGATCTTATTAGAGTCAAGACTTGATAACGTAATGTTCCGTCTTGGATACGGAAGAACAAGAAAAGAATGTAGACAGATCGTTGACCACAAACATGTATTAGTTAACGGTAAAGTTGTTAACATTCCATCTTACTTAGTAAAAGCTGGCGATGTAATTGAAATCGCTGAAAAATACAAATCTTCTCAGAGATACAAAGACATCTTAGAAGTAACAGAAGGAAGATTAGTTCCAGCTTGGTTAGAAGCTAACCATGAAAACTTATCAGGAGTAGTTAAAGAACTCCCAACAAGAGATCAAATCGACGTTCCAGTTAATGAAACATTAATCGTCGAATTATATTCTAAATAATAATCGAGTTAGCCAGTGGCTATTTCTTCTGTGTCAGAAACGTCTTTGTAATCCAATGGCTTTTTCCTACACAAAAGAAAATCGATTTGATGTAAAGTTAAAACCCATGCGTAGCGTTGTAAGATTGCGCATGGAGTTTTGACGTTACAAAGCAGGTATGTTCCGAACCTGCTCTATAAATTTGTATTTCAAAATCGGTTGCAGTTTGGAACAACTGCCCTCAAAGAATCAGATCACCCATAAGGAGGGTCCGCAATGTTTGAATTTGAAAAACCAAGAATCGAAATCGCAGAGATTTCAGAAGATAACAGATATGGTCGTTTTGTTGTTGAGCCATTAGAGAGAGGTTACGGTACCACTCTGGGTAATTCTTTAAGAAGAATTATGCTTTCTTCTTTACCTGGTTCTGCTGTAAGCTCTGTTAAGATCAAAGGTGTCTTACATGAGTTCAGCTCCATCCCTGGAGTCAAAGAAGATGTAACAGAGATCATCTTAAACATCAAAGAATTAGCAATTAAAAACAACAGCACAACAAATGAGCCAAAACATGCTTATATTGAATTTGCAGGTGATGGCGTTGTTACAGCAGCAGACATCAATGTTGATAGCGACATTGAGATTTTAAACCCAGATTTAGTAATTGCAACTTGCAATGGTGGTGCTGACTGTAAATTAGATATGGAATTAACCATTACAAAAGGACGCGGATATGTAGGTGCTGATAAGAACAAAAATGAAGATAGTGCAATCGATGTAATTGCAGTAGATTCTATTTACACACCTGTAGAACGCGTAAATTTAACAGTAGAAAATACTCGTGTAGGTCAGATTACAGATTATGATAAACTCACATTAGATGTATTCACAAACGGAACTTTAGCTCCAGATGAAGCGGTTTCTCTTGCAGCAAAAGTTTTAAGTGAGCATTTAAATCTCTTCATTGATCTTTCTGAAAATGCAAAAACTGCAGAAGTTATGGTAGAAAAAGAAGACGATGAAAAAGAAAAAGTTCTTGAAATGAACATCGATGAATTAGAATTATCTGTTCGTTCATACAACTGCTTAAAGAGAGCAGGCATCAACACTGTTGAAGAACTTACAAATAAAACTCCAGAAGATATGATGAAAGTTCGTAACTTAGGACGTAAATCATTAGAAGAAGTTTTAGCAAAATTAAAAGAATTAGGTCTTGAACTTAACGCAAGTGAAGAGGCTTAATCATACAAATTTGTTACAAATAACGACCCACTTAGGCTGAAGAATAGTAGGCATAGTGAATAACCAAACCATAGGAGGTCCATTTAATCATGGCTAAATACAGAAAATTAGGTAGAACATCTAACCAGAGAAAAGCATTATTAAGAAATCAGGTAACAAACCTTTTATACAACGGAAAAATCCGTACAACAGAAGCAAAAGCAAAAGAAATCAGAAAAATCGCTGAATCTTTCATCGCTTTAGCTGTAAGAGAAAAAGACAACTTTGAAACAGTTACTGTTGAAGCTAAAGTTGCTAAAAAAGATGAAAACGGTAAGAGAGTAAAAGAAGTTGTTGATGGAAAGAAAGTAACTGTATACGAAACAGTTTCTAAAGAAATCAAAAAAGATATGCCTTCTCGTTTACATGCAAGAAGACAGATGTTAAGCTTCTTATACCCAGTAACAGAAGTTCCTACAGAACTTGCTAAAAAGAAAGCTAACACAAAGAAAGTTGACTTAGCAGACAAATTATTCGAAGAAATCGCACCAAAATATGCAGATCGAAAAGGTGGATACACAAGAATCGTTAAGATCGGACAGCGTAAAGGTGACGCTGCTATGGAAGTTATCATTGAATTAGTATAATCTGGTACATGATTTATATAAGCCCTAGAAGAAGAAATTCTCCTAGGGCTTTTTTATTTGTGTGGAAGGCATAAGTGAAGAAGAAATACTTGTATTTCTATTTCATGCCCCCCACGAATGTGAGAAGTTCCCAATGCGTGCTTCTCATCGTTTAATAGGAAATTCTAAATTATTTAGTTATTCCAGATAATATAAGAAACACAGAAGCATTTAATCATTCCAGCAATCGGTGTTGTCGATACCAACTTCTTTTGCATGGAATTCAGGGTTCTTTCCAGTTTTTAATTGTTTTTCATAGTCTTTTAGCACTTTAATAGCAATATTTCCTAATAATAAAATAGAAATAATATTGACAGTTGCCATGAATCCCATTGTAATATCTGCAATATTCCAAATAACAGAGAAATCGGCTTGTGCACCTAAGAAGACGGCGATTAAACAAGTGATGCGGAAAATGAAAAGCAAAACTTTACTATTTTTGATAAATAGAATATTGGACTCTGCATAGTAGTAGTTTCCAACTAAACTGCTAAAAGCGAAAGCGAAAATGGAAAAAGTGATAAAATGAATTCCCCATTGTCCAACATTGGCTGAAATGGCTTTTTGAACGAATGGAATTCCATCTAATACATTTGGTACGCCTTCTACGCCTGAAATAAGAAGCATCATAGCGGTAGCGGAACAAATGAGTAGAGTATCAATAAAAACAGATAACACTTGAACGAGACCTTGCTTTGCAGGATGGCTAACACTAGCGGAAGCAGATGCATTTGGGGCACTACCCATACCAGCTTCGTTAGAGAACAGCCCACGTTTGATACCAATTACAACAGCGCTTCCTGCAATTCCACCAAAAATCGCTTGGAAATCAAAAGCACCTTTGAAAATAATAGCAAAGACATGAGGCATTTCGGATAGATTCATAAGGATCGTAACAAACCCCATTAATAAATAACCGATTGCCATAATTGGTACGATAACAGAAGTGATAAAACCAATGCGATGGACACCGCCGAAAATAACAAAGGCAGTTCCAGCGGCTAACACAAGTCCTACAATGGCTGGAATATGAGTTTCATTATAATTTGGAATATAATAAGCCAAAGCAGAAGAAATATTAAAAGATTGTAATCCGTTAAAACCATAAGCAAAACAGATAATTAAAAGAACAGAAAATAAAATACCAAGCCAGCGTTTTTTTAACGCTTTTTCCATATAATAAGAAGGGCCACCACGGAAATCTTTTCCATCTTTAATTTTGTAGACTTGGGCTAATGTACTTTCAATAAAGGCAGAAGCTCCGCCAAGAAGTGCCATAAGCCACATCCAAAAGACCGCACCAGGGCCACCAACTGCGATTGCAGTGGCGATTCCCGCAATATTACCAGTTCCAACACGGGAAGCGGTGGAGATCATCAAAGCCTGAAAAGAGGACACTTGTTTCATGCCGTCTTCTACCGCTGCTTTTTCTCCAATTACTTGAATCGAATTTTTGAGTAATCGTACCTGAACAAATCGGGTACGAATCGTAAAGTAAATATCCGCTCCGAATAAAAGTATCAGTAAGGGGTACGTATACATAAAGTCATTAATGGCAGTTAAAATGTCGTTTAACATTTGTGTATTTCCTCCTAAGTTTTAAAATATTTTGTTGTCAGTTATAATAAGTATTGCCGATCCCAATAACATTATAATGAAAGAAAGGGAAAAAGAATAGTGGAAATTTCTTTTTCTTGCAATCTAGAGTAGATTATTCTAAACTATCAATAGATATTTTCTTAGAAAAAACAACAAAGCCATCGCTATAAAAGGAAAAGAGAGTGCTCGTTAGAAAGTGAGGTGCATAATGAGTATTATTAAAATAAAAGATGTTATTTATGAATACTTAAAGCGAAATGAACAAGGTGAAGTAGAAGAGTCCGTTCAAGCGGTGAGTGGTGTTACCATTGATATTGAACAAGGTGAATTTGTGGCTATTTTAGGGCATAATGGTTCTGGAAAGTCCACCCTTGCCAAACACTTAAATGCCATTTTAAAACCGACAAGTGGGACGATTTATGTGAAAGAAATGGATACAAAAGATGATAGCCATTTATTGGATATTAGGCAAACCACAGGAATGGTATTCCAAAATCCAGATAATCAGATCATTGGGACAGTGGTAGAAGAAGATGTGGCATTTGGTCCAGAAAATCTTGGAGTTCCAACAAAGGAGATTTGGGAAAGAGTGTTAAAGAGTTTAGAAGCTGTAAATATGACTGCTTATCGAGAACATTCGCCCAATAAATTATCGGGAGGACAAAAGCAAAGAATTGCAATTGCAGGAGTTGTGGCTATGGAGCCTGAATGTATTGTTTTGGACGAGCCAACGGCAATGCTTGACCCCATTGGAAGAAAAGATGTAATTGAAGCCGTTCATGAATTAAATCGTGAGAAAAAGATTACCATTATTTTAATTACCCATAATATGAATGAAGTTATCGATGCAGATAAAGTTTATGTTATGGATCATGGAAAAGTAGTGCTAAAGGGAAGTCCTCGTGAAATTTTTAGAGAAGTAGAGACGATGAAAAGCTATGGATTAGAGGTGCCTGCTTCCACAGAGTTAGCGTATCAGTTGAAAAAAGCTGGCGTAAATATTCGGACAGATATTTTAACAAAAGAGGAGTTGGTGGAACAGTTATGTCAATTAAATTAGAAAATGTCAATTATTTTTATAGCCAAGGAACGGCTTATGAAAAGCAGGCGTTAAAAGATATTAATTTAGAAATTAAAAAAGGAGAGTTTGTTGGAATTGCTGGACATACAGGTTCTGGAAAATCAACGCTGATTCAACATCTAAATGGGTTAGAAAAAGCGACTTCAGGCACGATTACTTATGATGGACAAGATATTTATAAGAAAGATTTTGATCTAGATAGTTTAAGAAGAAAAGTGGGATTGACTTTTCAATATCCAGAATATCAATTGTTTGAAGCTACTGTTTTTGAAGATGTGTGCTTTGGACCAAAAAATCAAGGATTTTCGGAAGAAGAAGTAAAAGAGCGAGCAAGGGAGGCCTTACAACTTGTTGGTTTTCCAGAGGAGTTTTATGATAAATCCCCATTTCAGTTGTCAGGAGGACAAAAACGTCGTGTTGCCATTGCAGGGGTTCTTGCAATGAATCCAGAATATTTGATTTTAGATGAACCTGCAGCGGGTCTTGATCCTATAGGAAGAACCGAGATTTTGGATCAGATTAAAAAACTTCATGATGAAAAAGGAATTGCTGTTATTTTAGTATCCCATAGTATGGAAGATTTGGCTCATTATGTGGATCGCCTTATTGTTATGAATCATGGAGAAAAAGTATTTGATGATACACCAAAAAATGTTTTTGCCCATTATAAAGAGTTAGAATGGATTGGACTATCTGCTCCAGAAGTCACTTATATTATGAATGAGTTAAAAGAAAAAGGCTTTCCTGTAAGAACCGATATTATTCATATGGAAGAGGCCACAAAAGAAATTTTAAGAGTATTGAAAAAAGGGGGAGAAAGACAATGATAAGAGATATTACAATTGGGCAATATTATCCCTCTCATTCGATTTTACATCGTTTAGATCCGAGAACAAAAATTATGGGAACGGTTTTTTTCATTATTAGTTTATTTGTAGGAAATTCCATACTTACCTATGGGGTGGCAACCTTGTTTTTAGCCATTATGATAAAGATTTCAAAGGTTCCATTAAAGTTTATTTTAAAGGGACTTAAGCCAATTATTATTTTCCGTTATCATTAATATGTTATTTACTCCAGGAGAAGCGATTGTTTCCATAGGATTTTTGCATATTACAAAAGAAGGAATCCGACTGGCGGTATTTTTAGCAATTCGTTTAGTTTATTTAGTCATTGGCTCTTCATTAATGACATTTACAACGACGCCAACGGCATTGACAGATGGATTAGAACGTCTTTTTCAATTTTTAAAAGTGGTAAAAGTTCCTGTCCATGAAGTGGCGATGATGATGGCCATTGCTCTTCGTTTCATTCCGATTTTAACAGAAGAATTGGATAAGATTATGAAAGCACAGGCAGCAAGAGGTGCAGACTTTAACCGAGGAACGTTAAAAGAAAAAGTAAATGGTTTAATTCCGATTATGGTACCACTCTTTATAGCAGCGATCCGTCGTTCTAACGATTTGGCTATGGCAATGGAAGCTCGTTGCTATCATGGAGGAGAAGGCAGAACGAGAATGAAACCTCTTGTATATGAAAAAAGAGATTATATAAGCTACTTAATCGTTATGGCTTATTTCATTGGGATTATCGTTCTTCGAATCCTGTTATAAGAAAAAGATTTCATACCACGATGTGGTTTACAAAAAAAGCAGCGTGACAAGATGGTTTCGTATGCCTGTTATTGTTTTTAAAAGAAAGGAAATAAGAAAAGTTTATGAAGCGTTTTAAATTAATCGTTGCCTATGATGGGACGAACTATTGTGGTTGGCAAGTGCAAAATAATGGGAAGACCATTGAAGGAGAGTTAAATCGCTGTTTAAGTGCTTTATTAAAAGAAGAAATCCAAGTAATTGGCGCTAGCCGAACAGATTCTGGTGTCCATGGAAAAGGAAATGTGGCTGTGTTTGATTCTGAGACAAGAATCCCAGGGGAAAAGATTTCTTATGCGCTAAATCAACGGTTACCAGATGATATTATTGTTCAAAAGTCAGAAGAAGTAGAAAGTGATTTTCATCCGAGATATTGTGATACCGTAAAAACATATGAATATAAAATATTAAATCGTACATTTCCAGATCCAATGCATCGGCTCTATGCGGATTTTATTCATTATCCCCTTAATATAGAAGCAATGAAAAAAGCCGCTACGTATCTTGTTGGAGAACATGATTTTAAAAGTTTTTGTTCCGCAGGAGCACAAGTAAAATCCACAGTGAGAACCGTCTATGCTTTAGATGTGGAAAAAGACAAAGAAGATGTAGTGCATATTACGATTACAGGAAATGGTTTCCTTTACAATATGGTAAGAATCATTGTAGGAACGTTAACGAGAATTGGACTTGGATATGGAGAGCCAGAAGATGTCAAGTCTATTTTAGAGGCTTGTGATCGCAGCAAAGCTGGGCCAACAGCACCAGCAAGAGGATTGACATTAGTGGAAATTAAATATTTAAAAGACAAAGATGACAAGCATAATTAAAAATGGCAATGAAAAGTTATTAGTAAGAATAGAAATCAAAATGGCAAGTAAAAATGGAAAGTAGGGAAGAACGATGGGAGTGACAAAGGAACAGTTACAAGGCGGAAGAGTGTTAAGTTATTTAATTCGTCAGTTTGTAAAAGAACCAAACAAAGATAATTTAATTCTTGTGATGCGTTGTTTACGAGATTCTGATGTATGGGTACCTATGACTGTAGAAGTATCAAAGGAAGATCAGAAAAAATTAGACCAAGCACAAAGAGGAGAAGAAGTTTCTACAAAAGAACCAATTCGCCTAAAACCAAAGACCGTTTCTATACAAGATGGCAGTGAGTGTCTACCTGTGTTTTCAAGAAAAGAAGAAATACCAAAGCATTATAAAACAAATTTTTCTATTGTGAATCTGTCTTTTATGGAATGTATTCAATTAGTTCGCCATATGTCCAATGTGGAGCAGGTTGTTCTGAATGGATTTACTAATGGACAATCCATTAAATTGGGTGAGGAGCGTTTAAGTGTGATTGAACGACTTCCATCGGAGATTGTTAAAAAGTAAAAGAATTTTGATTAAATTGAGACAACAATCTGCATAAGAAAAGGGATAATTAGTGGATAAAAAAAGAAAGATTGTGGATAAGATGCTTTCTTTTTTGAATTCCATGTGATTTTCTTTTCGTTTTTTTGTGGATAACATAAAAAAACCGCCGATATTTGGAAAAAACATATTGACACGCACGGATAGGTATAATATAATGTTTTAATGTGACATCATGTAGGAAACAGGTTTGGACATTTCCTGTTTTAACATAAATTCGTTATAGGGAAACATCAAGTCATAGCCCCGACGAGATGTTTGGAATATAAAAACATTTGATAAGTTTACAAGGAGGATTACTCATGAAGAGTTTTATGGCTAGCCCATCAACAATTACAAGAGAATGGTATGTAGTTGACGCTACAGGACATACATTAGGACGTTTATCATCTGAAATCGCAAAAGTATTAAGAGGTAAAAACAAACCAATCTATACTCCACACATGGACTGCGGTGACAACGTAATCGTTATCAATGCTGATAAAATTAAAGTTACTGGTAAAAAAATGGATCAGAAAATCTACTACAATCACTCTGATTATGTAGGTGGAATGAAAGAAACAACTTTAAAAGAAAAATTAGCGAAAAAACCAGAACAGGTTATCGAATTAGCTGTTAAAGGTATGCTTCCAAAAGGACCTTTAGGAAGATCCATGATTAAAAAATTACACGTTTACGCTGGACCAGAACACGCAAACGCAGCTCAGCAGCCAAAAGAATTAGTTATTAAATATTAATTGAGGAGGAATAGATCGTGGCAAGTGCAAGATATTACGGAACTGGAAGAAGAAAAAGCAGTATTGCAAGAGTATATTTAGTACCTGGAACAGGTAAAGTAACTATCAATAAAAGAGATATGGACGAATACTTCGGATTAGAAACACTTAAATTAATCGTTCGTCAACCATTAGCAGCTACAAACACAGCTGATAAATATGACGTATTAGTAAACGTTCATGGTGGTGGATTCACAGGACAAGCTGGAGCTATCAGACATGGTATTTCTAGAGCTTTATTACAGGCTGACGGAGAATTCCGTCCAGTATTAAAGAAAGCTGGATTCTTAACTCGTGACCCAAGAATGAAAGAAAGAAAGAAATACGGTCTCAAAGCAGCTCGTCGTGCTCCACAGTTCTCAAAACGTTAATCAACGTTTCAGAACGTACAATTTTACAAAGTTTATTCAGAACCTCTCAAGGAAACTTGGGAGGTTTTTCTTCTGTAAAAAATTATATTTCCCATTGATTTTCTCATCAGATCTGTTTACTATAAAAAGGGTTGGTGCTAAAGAATAGCATTTTATTTGAGAATAGATACAATATTAACTTGACTTTTTTTTTATGAGATATATTATATTAGACGGGGCAGAGGATAAGTAAGAAAATGTAAAAATAAAGAAAAGTAGGATATAAAATTTTATTAGATATATGACGACAATGAGTAGTAATAAGGGGGGCATATGAAGAAACTTTATATAATTATTCTTGTGTTGTTATTATCTTTTGGAAATATAATACCAATACAAGCCAAAGATAGGAAAGTGATAAAAGTCGCATATCCGATTCAGCAAGGGTTAACGGAAAAAGATAAAGAAGGAAATTATATAGGATATACGGTAGATTATCTAAATGAAATAAAGAAATATACAGGATGGACATATGAGTTTGTAGAAGTAGAGGGAAATCTGAATGAACAGCTGACTACCCTTTTGGAAATGCTAAAAGATGGTGAAATTGATATAATGGGAGGGATGGTATATAGCGACGAATTGGAACAAATTTATGATTATCCAGGATATAATTACGGTGTTGCTTATACTACACTAGCAGTTCGAAAAGATGATGGACGATGGATTTCGGATGATTTTCAGCATTGGGATGGTATAAAAGTCGGGGTATATAATAGAGTTACTAAACGCATGCAGGAATTAGATAAATTTGCCAATGTCAATGGTTTTACTTACCAAGTAGTAAAAAAAGATAACGAGGAAGAGATGTTGGAAGCTCTTAAAAGTGGTGAAATCGATGCGATGTTGCAGGTGGATATTTCAATGGGAGAGGATTTAAGGGCAATTGCTAAGTTTTCACCAGTTCCTTACTATTTTGCAATCAGTAAGGGAAATCAAGATTTAGTCCGTGAAATGAATAAAGCCTTATCCAATATTACATCAGGTAATCCATATCTTCAGGCCAACTTGTATGAAAAATATTTTAGTGTGAAAGATGAATTTGTTCTTTCAGAAGACAATAGAAAATATATCGAATCCCTCGGTACGATTAAAGTATTATTGATGGATGGAAATGCACCGATTCAATATTATGATAAAGAACCAAAAGGGATTGCAATGAGTTATTTGGAAAAAATCAAGGAAAAGACAGGATTGCAGTATGAAATTATTGTGACTCAAAAAGAGAAAGAATGTATGGATTTGATCCAAAAGAAAAACATTGATTTGATTCTTGGTGTTTCGAGTAATTCTGATATTATTTCCAAATTAGATTTGAATATGTCTTTGCCGTATTTGGATAGTTATGCCATCTGGGTTTCTGGAAAGATTACAGATATGGATGTAGTGAAAGAGAAAAAATTTATCCATAATACAGAAAGTGCATTAAATGATTTAAACAAAAATAAAAATACCGTAAGTTATTTAGATTCCTATTGTACCAATTTTTATCTTCAAAAAAGTCGACTATATAAAAATATAAAAATGGATATGAATGATTCCGATAAAATCCAATATTATATGGGACTGGTGGATAAAGATAAACTTTATCTATTGTCGATTATCAATGCAGTTATTAACTCTGTTAGTGAAGAACAAAAACAGGAAATTATATATGAAAATACGGTTGTTCCTATGGATTATACGCTATGTGAGTTTATTCGTAGTTTTTATTGGCAGATTATAGCATTTATCTTATTTGTACTATTTCTTGGAATTTTAGTCTATGTAAGAAGTATTAAGGTGAAAACTTCCATGCTTAATGAGATTGTGATACAGCAGAAGAGAGTGAATGAGCTGGCTAAATTAATGGATGAGTGCATTTTTGAATATAATTATTGCGATGACACTATGAAAATTCAAAATAATACCGTTATGTTTGATAAGAAACATAGAATAGAAAATTACATGGAATATGGGAAACATCATTTTATAAGAGAAATGATCCAAAAAGAAGAAGATGGAACAAAAGACTTTGTATTAGAAATTCTAGGACAAAAACGATGGTATCGAGTGATATTAAAAGTAATTAAAGGAAAAAATGGTGTTTCCACTTATGCATTAGGGAAAATTTATGATGTAAATGCAGAAGTAACAGAGCATCAGGATTTAGTTGAGCGTTCGAAACGAGATCCATTGACAAATCTTTTAAATCGCGCGGGAGCGGAAGAAGAAATTCAAAGGATATTAAACAGTGATTCTATAGAAGGAAGTTTGATATTATTTGATATCGATAACTTCAAGTCCATTAACGATACTTTAGGACACCCAGAAGGTGATGAAGTATTAAAAAATATTGCTCGTCTTATGGATATTTTCTTTGAAGACAGTGATATTAAATGTAGACTTGGAGGAGATGAGTTTCTTGTATTTCTTAATCGAACAGTAGATAAGGAGCAATTGAATCTTTTATTAGAGCAATGGATCATTAAAACGCAACAAGAGCTCTTTAATAGGTACAAAGATCTATTTGTGTCTATGAGCATCGGCGCAACTATTGTAACAAAAGAAGGAGAGACTTATAAGAATCTTTATAAAGAAGCCGATATTGCTATGTATCGAGCAAAACTAAATGGAAAAAATGGATTTTCTATTTATAAAAAGAATGATGAAATATAAAAAAAAATAAAAAAAGAAGCTTAAAGAAAGAGACGATTACAAAAAGAAGGTATTTTGTAATCGTCTTTTTTACTATGTTATTGTAAACCTAAAATAAAAAATAGTTTACAATTGTGGAAAGATAGAGTATACTTTCTATAAAAAGAAAGGAAGTTATATATGAGTTTAAAAGAAAAAGTTCTATTATTATTGAAAAAAAGAGAAGGCGAATTTTTATCAGGGCAAGAGATTGCTCTACAGTTAGAAGTAACAAGAGCAGGTGTTTGGAAAGCGATAAAGGCATTACAAGAAGAAGGATATCCAATTGAGGCAGTGACAAATCGGGGGTATGCATTACAGAGTATGCCAGATATTTTATCAGCAGTAGGAATTGAACAAGAATTATCAGAAGATAGTAAACAGTTGCACATTCAAGTGGAGAAGGTACTAGATTCTACCAATACAAGATTGAAACAGATGGTAACTGAAGGGGAAACAAGAGATATGGTGTTACTAGCAGAAGAGCAAACAGGGGGACGAGGACGCTTTGGACGAGTCTTTTTTTCTCCCCAAGGAACGGGACTTTATATGAGTTTTTTATTGCATCCACAATTGCACTATAGTGAGGGAGAACTTTTGACCACAGCGGCAGCGGTGGCAGTTGCAAAAGCTCTTGAAAAAATAAGTGGAGAGGAAGCACAGATTAAGTGGGTAAATGATGTTTGGGTAGGTGGAAGAAAAGTATCTGGTATTTTAACAGAAGCCTCCACATCTTTAGAGTCTGGACAATTAGAATATGCCATTATTGGGATAGGAATTAATGTAAAAGAACCAGTAGATGGTTTTCCAGAGGAGTTAAAAGATATCGCTCGTTCGGTATTTCCAAATACAATAAAGAAAGAAAATTTAAGAAATCAATTGGCAGGAGAGATTATCAATCAGTTTATGACATATTATAAGGAGATTCGAAAGAAGGAGTTTTTTAAAGAGTATAAAGAGCGTTCGTTTGTGATTGGAAAAGAGATTTCTGTGTTACGAGCTGGAATGACAAGAAAGGCAAGGGCGTTAGAAATTGATGATCACTGCCATTTAAAAGTACAATATGAAGACGGAACCATTGAATATTTATCAAGTGGAGAGATTAGTATTCGACTATAGGGAAAGGAGGATGAAATGAATCGAACAAGAAATATGGTTTTATGTGCAATGTTTACGGTATTAGTTGCAATTGGTGCTTTTATTCGAATACCAGTCCCATTTGTACCATTTACACTACAAGTGTTATTTACAACATTAGCTGGACTCATTTTAGGACCAAAATTAGGAGCCATGAGTGTAACTTTGTATGTGGCACTCGGATTACTTGGACTTCCGATTTTTGCATCAGGTGGAGGCATTGGATATGTGTTTCAGCCAACTTTTGGGTATTTAATCGGATTTATTATTGGAACGTATGTAACAGGTTCTATTGCTTATCAAAAAGAAAATCCATCCAGAAAGCATTTGCTTGTGGCATGTCTTTTAGGGCTTTTTATCGTTTATTTTTGTGGGACAAGTTATTATTGGTTTATTATGACCTTTTATTTGAAATCTCAGATTGGATTATGGACATTATTTTTTTATTGTGTTCTTTTATCTGCGCCAGGGGACATTTTTCTTTGCTTTTTAACGGCTGGTTTTGGAAAACGTCTGCTTCCAATCACAAGAAGAGAATTAGAGATAGGAGTGTAAAGTATGGAATTTGTAGAGCAGTTAAAACAGGAAGTATTAAAGGGAAAACAAATTGGGAGAGAAGAAGCACTACGACTTTATGAAGCACCATTAGAAAGCCTTTGTAAAGCAGCAGATGAAATCAGAGAATATTTTTGTAAAGATGTATTTGATATTTGTACCATTATCAATGGAAAGAGTGGGAGGTGTTCTGAAGACTGTAAATATTGTGCTCAATCAGTTCATTATCCAACAACAGTGGAAGAATATCCATTACTGGGACAAGAAGAGATTGTAAAACAGGCAAAATATAATGATGAAAAGGGCGTTTTGCGTTATTCCATTGTCACATCAGGAAGAACGTTATCAGAAAAAGAGGTAGAAGAAGTTTGTGAAACCGTAAGACAGATACGAAAGGAAACGAAGATTGAAGTTTGTGTTTCTTTAGGACTTTTAAAAGAGGAGCAATTTCAGAAATTAAAAGAAGCAGGAGTTAGTAGAATCCATAATAATTTAGAAACATCAAAAAGAAATTTTCCAAACATTTGTACTACCCATACTTATGAAGATAAAATAAAAGCCATTCGTTCTGCAAAGAATGTTGGGTTAGAAGTCTGTAGTGGTGGTATTTTAGGGCTTGGAGAAACGGTAGAAGATCGCATTGATTTAGCTATTGCCATTCGAGAACTAGGAATTTACTCTATGCCAGTCAATATATTAAATCCTATTCAAGGAACCCCCTATGAAGAAAAAGAGACTTTAACGGTAGAAGAAATTAGAAGAAGCGTTGCTGTTTTTCGCTTTTTACTCCCAAACGCATCCATTCGTCTAGCAGGTGGCAGAGGATTATTAGAGGATAAAGGCAGAAGTTGTTTTACTTCAGGAGCAAATGCAGTCATTTCTGGTGATATGTTAACAACAGCAGGAATTACGGTGGATACCGATTTAAAAATGATAGAAGAACTAGGATATCGAAAGGAACTTTGGAATGGAACGAGGGATTTTTATAACAGGGACAGGAACTGATGTGGGGAAGACTTATGTAACTGCGCTTCTTGTAAAGAAGTTAAAAGAACTTGGAATTTCTATTGGTTATTATAAAGGAGCGATTAGTGGAGCTAATTGTATTGCTAATAGTGATGCAGGTTATGTAAAAAAAGTAGCAGGATTGGAACAAGACGAAAATACGTTAGTCTCCTATTTATATCAAAATGCAGTTTCTCCACATCTTGCAGCAAAGTTAGAAGGAAATCCTGTGGAATTAAAGAAAGTAAAAGAAGATTTCCAAAAGGTAGCAAAGCAGCATGAGTTTGTTGTTATGGAGGGAAGTGGCGGAATTGTCTGCCCTATTCGCTATGATGAGACAGAGCATATCTTTTTAGAGGATTTTATAAAATCTTTACATCTCGATACACTTTTAGTAGCCGATGCAGGACTTGGTACGATTAATGCAGTTGTTTTAACGGTGGAATATTTGCGTCAAAGAGGAATTGGAGTGCGAGGAATTTTTATCAATCGCTATACAGGGAATCCAATGGAAGAAGATAATGTAAAAATGATTGAGCAATTAACAGGTGTTCCTATACTTGCGCTGATTCCACCAAATGCCAATGAATTATTATTAAAAGAAGGCGCAATCCAAAAAATTTTACAGGATCATTGAAAGATGGTTTCTAAGAGAATTTTTAAGAGAACTCTCAAGATAATTCTCATAATAAGTAAGAAAACATGATAGGAGAAACGTATGACATTAGAAGAAAAAGATTTAAAATACATATGGCATCCTTGTTCCCAGATGAAAGATTACGAAGAGTTGCCGCCTATTATTATTGATAAAGGACAAGGAATTTATCTTTATGATAAAAATGGCAAAGAATATATGGATATTGTGAGTTCTTGGTGGTGCAATTTGCTTGGACATTGCAATCCAGTTATCAATCAAGCGATAAAAGAACAGTTGGATCGTTTAGAACACGTTATTTTCGCCAATTTTTCTCATGAGAGAGCGATTGAACTTTGCGAACAGTTAATCGAAAGTATTCCAAAAGGATTGACGAAATTCAATTTTTCGGATAATGGTTCAGGAGCTGTGGAGTGTGCATTAAAAATGGCATTTCAATATCAGTATCAGATGGGGAAAAAGAAAAAACAAAAATTTTTCTGTTTGACCGATGGGTATCATGGGGAAACAATAGGAGCACTTTCCGTCGGAGCCATGGACTTATATGCAAAAATATATCGTCCTATGTTAATGGATACGATTCAAATAGAAGCACCAGACTGCTATCGTTGTCCATATGGAAAAACGAGGGACAACTGTGAAGCAGAATGTTTTATAAAGGCAGAAAAAGCATTTGAACAGTATGGAGAGCAGTGTTGTGCCATCATTGTAGAACCTTTGTTACAAGGAAGTGCAGGCATGAAAATATATCCTCCTCTCTATTTAAAAAAGTTAAGATCACTCTGTGATCAATACGATGTTTTATTAATTGCCGATGAAATCGCTACAGGATTTGGAAGGACAGGAAAAATGTTTGCTTGCGATCATGCAGAAATTACACCAGATATTATGTGTATTTCAAAAGGGCTAACAGGGGGATATTTGCCAATGGCAATTACAATAACAACAGAAGAAGTTTATCAAGCTTTTTATGCGGATTATAAAGAAGGGAAAGCCTTTATGCATAGTCATACTTATAGCGGCAATCCCCTTGGATGTAGTGCGGCGTTAGCCGTTCAAAAAATATTAAAAGAAGATTTCGTCTTAGAGAAAGCAAAGAAAAGAGCGAGCTATTTAACAGAGCAATTGAATAGTAAGTTATTAGAGCGAGATTACGTAGGAGAAATCCGTCATATTGGATTAATCCATGCCATAGAGCTTGTAGAGGATAAAAAAACAAAGCAAGGATTTTCAAGTGAAGAACGGGTTGGATATCAAATTTATAAAGAAGCGTTAAAGAATGGACTATTACTGCGTCCTCTTGGCAATGTGTTGTATTTTAATCCCCCATTAATCATTGATGAGGAAGAAATAGACGAAGCCATAAAAAGATGTGTGAAATCGATCGATTCCTATATGTTATCAAGAATTTAATACAATACCGAAAGAAAATAGGTAAGATACGGTTTAAAAAAGGTAACTTAGCGTTTTTTCCTTGCTCCAAATAGGAGGACTTTCTATAATAAAAGTATCAAAGAAAAAGGGGGATAGGAGAAAAAATGGAGCTTAGATGGGAACGAATCCAAGAAGGTAAAGAGGAAATTGTGATTCGAGCTTATAAAATGACAAGGCATTTAGAAGGGCTGATTCAGCATTTGAAACAATATTCCATAGAGTTATATGGAAAAAAAGGAGATTGCCAATATCGTCTTTCAATCGGAGATATTTATTATATGGAAGTGGTTGATGGAAAGCTCTTCCTATATGAAAGAGAAGACGTTTATGAAAGTCAGCAGTCGTTAAAGGAGTTAGAAAGTCATCTAAAAAAATTTGGATTCGTTAGAATTAGCAAAAGTTGTATTTTAAACTGTAGAAAGTTGAAATATGTAAAAGCGGATAAAAACCATCGAATGAAAGTCTTTTTATTAAATGAAGAATGTCTCATTGTCAATCGAACTTATTTAGCAAATGTAAAAGCAATGCTCAAAAGGTTAAGTGAAGAAGGAGAGAAGGGATTATGAAGCAATTTTTCTTAGAACGGACAGTGTATATTGGTCTAATTTCAACGCTAGGGATTGTGTTAATGGCTAGTTATTTTTTGATTATGACTGGAGGAAGCGATACTTCTTCGTTTTCTAGTAAATTTTTATTACAATATGTGGGCTTGATTGTATTGATGGAATTATTGGATTTCTTCATTATCGATCCTGTTAGAATAAAAAAAGGCTGGAAGTATCCAAGGGTTATGGCAGGATATTTACTAATCTTTTTAGGTATTGGTGTTGTACTTAATTGGTTTCCAATTCAACCCAAAATAATACTATCTTTTATCCTCATATTTATTATTATTACGTATGTGATAAATCGATATAGTGTATTCCGGTGGAAAGAAGAAGAGAAAAAATGGAACGAATACATTGAAAAAATAAATCAATAAGAATATATGGGTTTATAAAAAATGAGTCAAACAAAAGGTGCTTTGGCTCATTTTTTATGTTATAATAAAAAATTGTGAATTCTATGAAAAAGTGGAAATATGATAAAAAACATTTTTTTGTAGACTCCAATAAAAAATGAATAATAGAAAGGAGAAAAACATGAAGATCATGAAAAAATTTATTCGATATTATTATCCATATCGAAGCGTATTTTTTATTGATATGTTCTGTGCGCTATTGATTAGTATTATTGATTTAGCATTTCCGCAAATATTGAATTATTTAAATGCTCATGTATTTAATGCGGATTCACAGACTATTTTAAACAGTCTTTTTATGTTAGCCGTTGGCTTAGTTGTAATGTATGCTGTTCGCTCTGTTTGTAAATATTATATTTCTGCCCAAGGCCATATTATGGGGGTGTATATGGAACGGGATATGAGAAAGGAATTATTCAATAAGTATGAAGAACTTTCTTTCTCTTATTATGATAAAAATAATACAGGAGAGATGATGAGTAAGCTAGTAAGCGACTTATTTGAAATTTGTGAGTTTGCTCATCATGGCCCAGAGAATATTTTTATTTCGTTATTAAAAATTATCGGTTCTTTCCTTTTACTCGCTTGTATTCATGTTCCATTGACATTGATTTTATTAGCAGTAACACTTTGTATGCTTTTATTCTCCTTAGCACAAAATAAGAGAATGCAAGCAACTTTTATGGATAACCGAAGAAAAATTGCTGGTGTAAACTCCGCATTACAAGATACATTAGCAGGAATCCGTGTTGTAAAATCATTTGCTAATGAGGAGATTGAAAGAGAAAAGTTTGCAAAAAGCAATGAACAATATGTACAGAGTAAAAAGAACAATTACAATTGTATGGGGCTATTCCAAGGAGGAAATAACTTTTTCCAAGGCCTTTTATATATTACAATTTTAGTTGGTGGTGGCTACTTTGTAGCAAAAGGAACATTACAACCAGTGGCACTTGCAACTTATGCTCTTTATATTAATATTTTCGTATCTCCAATTGAAGTTCTTGTGGAATTTACAGAAATGCTTCAGAAGGGATATTCTGGATTTAAGCGTTTCAATGAAGTAATGGAAACAAAAGTGGAAATTAAAGATGAAAAAGATAGTAAAGATTTAACCGATGTAAAAGGTGTCATTGATTATAAAGATGTATCCTTTAGTTATGATGAAGATGAGCTTGTTCTTGATCATATTAACATTCATATTGAAGCAGGAAAATCCATTGCTTTAGTAGGACCAAGTGGTGGAGGAAAGACAACGATTTGTTCATTATTACCACGTTTTTATGATGTCAATAATGGTGCTGTCTTAATTGATGGAAAAGATGTAAGAGGATTGACATTACAATCATTAAGACGTGCGATTGGTATTGTACAGCAAGATGTTTATTTGTTTACAGGAACCATTGGTGACAATATTGCCTATGGAAATCCAAATGCTACAAAAGAACAGATTATGGATGCGGCAAAGAAGGCAAATATTCATGAGTTTATTATGAGTTTACCAGAAGGGTATGATACTTTCGTTGGAGAGCGTGGAACTCGTTTGAGTGGTGGACAAAAACAAAGAATTTCCATTGCCCGTGTATTTTTAAAAGATCCAAAGATTTTAATTTTAGATGAAGCCACAAGTGCTTTAGATAATGAAAGTGAACGTCATATTCAAAAGAGTTTAGAAGAACTTGCCAAGAATCGTACTTGTATCACAATTGCACATCGTCTTTCTACGATTCGAAATGCAGATGAAATTATTGTAATTGGAGAACATGGAATTGAAGAACGAGGTAGTCATGCAGAATTGTTAGAGAAAAATAATGTTTATGCAAAATACTATCGTTTGCAGTTTGAAGGATTGGAAGATTAAAATATCGATTGTTACAACATATTATTTTTTATGAATGATAGCAGTCGATTTTGCGCATCGTTTCAATATAAGTGATTATTGTTATGACGATGTTCATACAAGAAGATAAAAAGTGTAGTGATAGGAGACACAATGGAAAAGTTAGATAGAAAGAATAGACTGCTCATGGGAATCACTCTATTTTCCATGTTCTTTGGGGCAGGGAATTTAATATTCCCTCCATTTGTAGGAGCGATGGCAGGGCAGTCTTCATTGATTGCCAGTATTGGGTTTGCACTAAGTGCTATTGGATTACCGATTCTTGGAGTAGCAGCGGTGACAAAATCAGGGGGATTAGAAACCCTTGCTTCAAGAGTACATAAGAAGTTTGCTTTTGTGTATATTTTAATTTTATATTTATCAATTGGCCCTTGTCTTGCGATTCCAAGAACAGCAAGTACTTCTTTTTCTATGGCGGTTGTGCCTTTTGTAAAAGAAGTAAAGGAAGGACATCAACTTATTTATTCCATTCTATTTTTTGTAGTGGCTATGTTAATCGCATTAAAACCAGAGAAATTAACGGAATATTTAGGAAAGAAATTGACTCCTTGCTTATTAGTGCTCATTGTAATTATCTTTATAGGATCTTTCCTTCATCCAGCAGGGAAACTTGCCCTTCCAACAGGAGGCTATCAAGAGTTACCAATGATAAAAGGATTTTTAGATGGTTATCAGACAATGGATACATTGGCGGCGTTGAATTTTGGTATGATTATTGCCATGAATATTCGAGAAAAAGGGATTCAAAAAGAGCAATCCATTATGAGAGAAACCATTTTTGCAGGTTGGATTGCAGGAATTATATTATGCATTGTCTATGGAATGTTGCTTTATGCGGGAGCCATTTCTAGTGAGACATTCAAAGGGGCAAAAGATGGAACAGAAATTTTGACAGCGCTTACGCAGTTTTTATTTGGACGAGTTGGTGTTATTATATTAGCACTGGTTTTCTTAATCGCTTGTTTAAATACTTGTATTGGACTATTGAGTTGTTGTGGAAAATATTTTCATTCTATTGTACCAAAGATCAGTTATCGGAATTGGGTTTTCCTTTTTGCATTTGTTTCTATGATCATTTCCAATATTGGATTAACAAAAATATTAGAGTTATCAGTTCCTGTTTTAAATGCCATTTATCCTGTGGCCATTGTATTAATTATTTTGGCTTATATGGAGCCTTTCATTGGAAGATATCGAGCCATTTATCCATTTGTTGTGACACTTTGTGTCGTTAGCAGTGTGATAGAAGTGTTGGAGAAAAAGAATATTGTGATTTATGGAATCACGGCTCTTATCAAACAAATGCCATTTTATAACGCTGGTTTTGGTTGGGTCATTCCATCAATCATTGGTGTAATCTTAGCGATTTTATACAGTGAAATAACAAAAGGAAAAGTGAAAAAAGTTCATTAAAAAAATCCCTCTTTACGAAAGAGAATCATCTCTTTGTAAAGGGGATTTTTTTTAACTATATAGTTAGCCATTAAGCATGAGTTAAGTTATATTCTTCACATAAGGAGCTGTACACAAAAGGAGAGAGAAAGAGAGGGCGTTCGTTACCAAAGTCAAAATCTTTTTCTCCATTGTGTAAAAGAGCGAGGAAACGACATACATCTTTTGCATCATACCAATGAAAAATAGTTTCTTCTTCGTTCCATGGGAGAGGTTTCTTTTTTTGTTCACAAGCAGTCTTTAAAAGAGCAAGACAGTGGGAAGATAAGCGGGATAATTCTACAATAATTGGCATATATTCTTGTTTGGTCCACTCTTCTCCAATGGAAAACATTCCACGATAAAAGAAATCATTGATTTCTTGCTCTTCATGTCCAAGTGCCATAAGACGATAGGTGTAATAAGCAAGCCCTTGTAATCCTAATAAAATAAGCGATTTAAAAGAGCGAGTATCCTCATCATTTTGATACATTTCTTTCATATCATAATCATGGGTACGAGAGCAAGAACCGCACATAGCACAATGAGGAGTTAGCAATAATTTTGCTGCTTTTGCCTCTTCAATGGCATTTAAAACAAAATCTGGAAAAAAGGCTTCTGTAAAAATACTTGCAAATAGACCGCCGATCATTTCTTTATGGGTGTCTGCAAAGGCCTCATCCGCATAAAGACCACGAGCAAGACCAACGAGTCTACCTAAAAGTTCTTCTTGAAGGACTGCAACTTCTTCCTTTTGTTCATAAAAATTTCGATGGCTTAATTTTGAATGTTCCGTTGGTTGTTGGCAGGAAAGAATAAATGTTTTCTTTGTCATAAAATACTCCTAACTAAAAAGAAATCCTTTTTTTTTTATATAAGTATAGTATAATGAAGAAAACAAGACAAATATGTTTGATTTACAACAAGAAGGAGTTAAAATGGAAAAATATTTATCAATTTTAAAATATTCCACTCTGTTTTGGGGGATCGCAGAAGAAGATCTTGTTGGTCTGATTCGATGTTTAGGCGGAAGAAAGCTTCAATACGAAAAGGGACAGTTTCTTTACCGTGCAGGAGATGTTATGCAAAGTGTTGGAATTGTTTTATCAGGAGGTATTTGCATTTTACAAGATGACTTTTGGGGAAATCGAAGTATTTTAGATATTGCACAGCCAGGAGAAATGTTTGGAGAAGTCTATGCTTGCTTGCAAACAGAAGTAATTTCCATTAATGTGATGGCAAATGAGCCATCAGAAGTGCTGTTTTTAGATGTGAAACGAGTATTGACAACATGTTCTGCCTCTTGTAATTTTCATAATCGCTTAATTCAAAACTTTTTAAAAGTGATGGCAGAAAAAAATTTATCATTAACACAGAAAATGCGCCATATGTCAAAGAGGACCACGAGAGAAAAATTACTATCTTATTTATCCGTTCAGTCAGAAAAACAAAAAAGTCGTTCTTTCCAGATCCCTTTGAACCGTCAAGAATTAGCGGATTATTTAGCAGTAGATCGAAGTGCTATGTCATCGGCGTTAGGAAAGTTAAGGGATGAAGGTGTTTTAGATTTTCATAAAAATGTATTTACATTAAAAGATTTCTCGGCAGATGAAATAAAATAGAGATAAAAAACCGAAAAAGGAAGGGAAAATAAAAAAAGAGAAAATTATG
>OBXV01000222.1_pt1 | contig 49884 bp, 38 predicted proteins | sample 1495451 | NCBI WGS metagenome assembly OBXV01 (sample SAMEA2580178, study PRJEB22360) | human gut metagenome | biome: human gut; feature: human-associated habitat; material: faeces | place: Denmark | collected 2008/2010 | reverse complement strand
GAAATAGAAAGAAAATATTTATAGTGAATAAAGAGGGAGCGTAAAAGAGAATGCTACAAAAGTGGAAAATAGAAGAAAAAGATGGTTATAAAAGGATTGAAAATGAAGGAGGAGCAGAGTTAGGAATTGCTTCAAACAGTAAAGTAAATGTTCTTACCGTAGATGGATATGCATTTAAAGACTTTTTAGGAAATGGACAACTGTTACCATATGAAGATTGGAGGCTTTCTTATGAAGAGCGTGCAAGAGATTTGGCAGCTCGTCTTTCGATTGAAGATATTGCAGGTCTTATGTTATATAGTGCCCATCAAATCATTCCAGCAAAAGGAGAATTAGCGAAAGTATTTGGAGGGACATATGATGGAAAATCTTTTGATGAAAGTAAAGTAAATCCATGGGATTTAACGGATCAGCAAAAGGAATTCATTGTAAAGGATAGAGTACGTCATGTACTTGTTATGAAGTTGGAGGATACCGAAACAGCAGTTCGCTGGAATAACAACATACAGGCATTAGCAGAAAGTTCAGGATATGGAATTCCGATTAACAATAGTACCGATCCAAGACATGGGGTAGGCTCTACTGCAGAATATATGGGAGTGACAGGTGAGCCGATTTCCAAATGGGCAAATGGAATTGGATTAACTGCCGCATTTGATGTGGATGCAGTAAAAGAATTTGGAGAAATCGGTTCAAAAGAATATCGTGCATTAGGAATTACAACGGCACTCTCTCCTCAGATTGACTTAGCAACGGAGCCAAGATGGATGCGGTTTGCCGATACGTTTGGAGAACATACGGATATGACGATTGCGATGACAAAAGCGTATTGTGATGGATTCCAAACGACAAAAGGAACAAAAGATGGCTGGGGAAAAGACAGTGTCAATACAATGGTCAAACACTTTCCAGGAGGTGGACCTTGTGAAGCGGGAAGAGATGCCCATTATGCTTATGGAAAATATGCGGTTTATCCAGGAAATAATTTTGTGGAACATTTAAAACCATTTACAGAAGGGGCGTTTTCATTAGACGATGGTACGAAAAAAGCGAGTGCTGTTATGCCATATTATACGGTTTCTTATGGAATTGATAAAAAATATGGGGAAAATGTGGGAAATGCCTATAATAAATATTTGATTCAAGATTTGTTAAGAGAAGAACTAGGATACGATGGTGTTGTATGTACGGACTGGGAGATTACGCATGATATCGGTCAGACAGAGGAAGAGTTTGCTGGAAAATGTTGGGGTGTAGAAGGTCTTAGCGAGGGAGAACGACACCTAAAGGCATTGGAAGCAGGTGTGGATCAATTTGGAGGGAACAATGATGTAGAACCAGTATTGGAAGCATATCAGATGGGCTGTGCGAAATATGGAGAAGATGTTATGCGTAAGCGATTTGAACGCTCTGCTTATCGTTTGTTGTTAAATATTTTCCGCACAGGATTGTTTGAGAATCCATATCTTGACTTGGAACAGTCTTTAAAGACGGTTGGTTGTAAAGAATTTGTAGAAAAAGGATATGAATCTCAGCTCAAATCGATTACCTTATTAAAAAATAAAAACAGTATATTGCCAGTAAAAGAAGGGTTAAAGGTATATATTCCAAATCGTCATATTCGTCCATATCTAAATTTTATGAGTGCTTATACAAACGATGAAGAGGTAGAACCAGCTGGAAAACGCTATGCAACAAACTATTTTACAGTGGTTACGACACCAGAAGAAGCAGATTTTGCTCTTTGTCTGATTGAATCTCCGATATCCGTAGGATACGATCCAAAAGACAGGGAACAAGGAGGAAATGGATACGTGCCAATTACGTTGCAATATCGTCCATATGAAGCAAAAAATGCAAGAGAGATTAGTATTGCAGGAGGAGATCCATTAGAAAACTTTACAAACCGAAGCTACAAAGGAAAGAAAAATACGGCTGCCAATGAAGAAGATTTGGATTTGGTAATTCGAACAAAAGAACAAATGGGAGAAAAACCAGTAGTTGTATCCATTTCTTTAAAAAATCCAATGGTTATGGCAGAAGTAGAACCATATGCAGATGCACTGTTAGTTGATTATGGTGTGCAGCCAGAAGCCGTACTTGATGTGGTTACTGGAAAATTTGATCCAATTGGACTGCTGCCAATTCAGTTGCCAATGGATATGGAAACGGTAGAAAATCAAGACGAAGATGTGGCATTTGATATGGAATGTTATGAAGATAGTGAAGGTCACCGTTATGATTTTGGATATGGTATGAATTTTGAAGGAGTTATTTCCGATGAAAGAACAAGACGATATAAGCGATGAAAGAGAAATAGAGAGCAAGGAAAATAGATAGAAATAAAAGTCTTTACTATGTTGGGGATATGGGAAGACATAAGAAAATGGGAGAAAAGCAAAATGGCAAAACAATTTAATTTTGACGATTTACCAGTAGTAGAAGTAAAAGAAGGAAAACTCCGCGGATATCAAAGCGAAGGAATCTATGTTTTTAAAGGAATTCCTTACGCAAAAGCGGAACGTTTCCAACAACCAGTAGCAGTGGAGCCTTGGGAAGGAGTCAAAGAGGCAACTTCTTATGGATTTGTATGTCCAATGTTACAGCAAGACAACCCACAAGGAGAATTATTAGTACCGCATCGTTATTGGCCACAAAATGAAAATTGTTTGAATCTAAATATTTGGACACAGACATTAGAAAGAGGGGCAAAAAAGCCAGTTCTTGTCTGGATTCATGGTGGAGCGTTTTCTATGGGAAGTTCCATTGAACAAAAAGCGTATAATGGAAAAAATATGAGCAAATATGGCGATGTTGTGGTTGTCAGTGTGAACCATCGCTTGAATATTTTAGGATATTTGGATCTTTCTCAATATGGAGAAAAATATGCGGATTCTGCTAATGCGGGACAAGAGGACTTAATTGCGGCGCTTTCTTGGGTGAAAGAAAACATTGAAGCGTTTGGCGGAGATCCAGAAAATGTAACCGTATTTGGACAATCAGGCGGTGGAATGAAGATTAGTGCGTTATTGCAGATGCCAAAAGCAGACGGTTTATTCCAAAAAGGAATCATTATGAGTGGAGTGGCTGGAGATTTGATGACCTACTCTACAAAAGATTCTACTCCACTCATTCTGGCATTATTAAAGGAACTTGGATTAAAAGAAGATGAAGTAGAAAGATTAGAAACAATTCCTTATTACGAACTAGCAAATGCTTATAATAAAGTGAGTCCAGCTCTTGCAATGCAAGGAGAATATATTGGCTGTACACCAAAACCAAACGCTTATTATAAAGGAGAAGGAACAGAAGTAGGATTTCGTAAAGAAGCTATTCATGTGCCACTTATGGTAGGAACGGTATTTGGAGAATTTGCGATGGTTCCACTTCCATTCTTTAAAGATGAAGTACCAGAAGAAGGCATAAAAGAGATTTTAACCAAGAGATTTGGAGCGGGCACAGAAGAGTTGATCGAGGAATTTAAAAAAGTGTATCCAAACAAAAATATAGCAGATTTATTGACCTTAGATACCATCTTCCGTTGTCCAGCAAAACAATTTGTAAAAGAGTTTGCAAAGGCAGGAGGAACGGCATATTCTTACGTCTTTGCATTAGAGTTCCCATATCAGCATAATAAAACAGCATGGCATTGCTCTGATATTCCATTTGTATTCCATAATACAGAACTTGTACCAGTGGCAAACATTCCAGAAGTGTCCGATAAGTTAGAAGAACAGATGTTTAAAGCTGTCATACAGTTTGCAAGAACAGGCAATCCAAACCATGACTTAATTCCAGAGTGGAAGGCGTCAAAAGAGGGAGATGAAGCTACGATGGTATTTGATAGAGAATGTGAAGTTCGCCACAATTTCGATGATCGTTTATTACAGCTTCATATTGCGGCATCACCAAAGTTTGATCTTATGGCAATGATGGCGGAGATGTCTGATCAAATCCAGCATTAATGTTATCTATGGATAAAAAAAGGTATTGTTCGCAATTTCTTTGAGAAAAGATGTTTCAGAAACTGAGGCTAAGGTAATATAACGAATAATGAGATTATTTTGTATGAAATCATAGAGAGAAAAGAGTTTTGTATGATACAGAAAAAAGCTCGTCATTTTTTTAAATGGCGAGCTAATTTTTTTATAAACTTTTTTTATAGTGGTATAAAAAGAAAAAGCAAAGAATCGTACACAGTAATTCCGTTGTTGGAAATGCGATCCAGATTCCTGTCATCTGAAGGACAGAGGAGAGAAGGATGACCACTGGGATAATACCAATCGCTCCTCGGAAAAAGGATAAAATAAAGGCTTTCTTTGCTTGTTCTACAGCACTAAACCAAGCGGTAGAAACAATGTTACTACCAGCAAAAAAGAAGCCGATGAAATAAAGGCGAAGTCCAGTAAAGGCAAGGGTTCTAAGTTGTTCATCTTGCTCACTGTTAAAAATGGCGATAAGTGGATCTGTAAAGATATAAACGCCAAGAACAATGAAAATACCAAGAACAAGGCCAGTGATATAAGAGAAGGAATAGAGCTTTCTCACGGAAAGAGAATCTCCTTTTCCATAATAAGAGCTGATCAGTGGCTGGCTTCCCTGTGCGATTCCTGTAAATACAGCAACAGAAATTAAGGAAAGGTTTGCAACGATTCCATAAGCGGCAACACCAGTATTTCCAGTATATTTTAGGAGCAATAGGTTAAATATGATCAGAACGATTCCCGAAGAAAATTCATTGATAAAGGAAGAAATTCCAAGGGAGATAATATTTTGTAATGAGCGGAAGGAAATACAGTTTCTTTGAAAATGAAAATGGAGTTGATGCTTTGGATTGAAAAAATGACTTATCAAGATCAATAAGCTGATGACAGGAGAAAGCCCTGTTGCAAAGGCAGCACCAAACATTCCCATATTCAGAGGAAACATAAAGACATAGTCTAAAATAATATTGGAAAAACTTCCTGTTAGCATTGCTATCATGGATAGTCTTGGGGCAAAATCGTTTCGAATATAGGCGATGAATATATTATTTAAAAGGAAAAAAGGAGCAAAGCTCATAATCGTTTTTAAATAGATACTCGTGTTTGGTAATATTTCTTCTCTTGCACCGAGCATATAAGCAATAGGAGTGGAGAAAAAGATACCAATGAGAAGAAAACAAATACCAAGAATTACTCCTAGTAAAATGGAGAAGGTAAATATTTGGTTTGCTCGTTCTTGGTGTTGTTGTGATTGATAAATACTATACCGAGTAGAACCACCAATTCCAATCATAATCCCAAGAGCACTAATTAAGCTATAAACAGGAATAGCAATATTTAAGGAAGTGAGACCAATACTTCCTAATTTGGCAGAGATAAAATAAGTATCTGCTAAAATGTAGAAGGAAAGACCTAACATTCCTAAAATGTTAAAACATACATATTTGGAAAATTCTTGTTTTAATGATTTCATAGTAACACCTCATCCTAATTTAATAAAAGTTAATATAGCTAAAAAAAGTACCTAAACACATACCTCCAAAGACCTACGGGCATATGTTCAGATACTTTTTTCCGTTTACCCGGTGGCAAACGGGAGTATTTGTGATATTTTTTTGAATTTTAGAAAATTTTGTAAGTGAAGTATAGCACAAGAGAAACGTTTGGTCAATTGTAGAATAGAAAGATTTGACATTTTGCTATATCCATCTATCATTTTTCCATTTTGCTTCCTTTGTTTAAAATGTATAATGAATACTATCAAAAAGAGATATTTGCTATTCAAAATGTTGAGAAAGGTTTTCTCGAAATTCAGAAGGAGAAATGCCAGTTTCATTGCGAAACATTCTAGAAAAAGCAAGGGAGTCTGGGTATCCAACGGAGAAAGCAATGTCCTTTATCAATTGATTTGTAGAAGCTAGTAAATATTTTGCTTTTTCTACTCGATAATTGAGCAAATATTTTTGTGGAGATAAATGAAGCTTCTTCGTAAAAATATGAAACAGATAGGAACGAGTAATTCCGATATAATCAGCAATATCCTGAATATGGATTGGATGCATATAGTTCATTTGAATATATTGGAGCGCGTGTTCAAAATACGTTTCGGAAGAATAATCATGCTCTTGGTGAACGCCATGAGACGTTTTATTCGACTCAGTTAGGAGAGAAAAGAGTGAAAATAATAGGCTAACACGTTTTAACTCATTGGTAATTGTGAGTTGGTGTGTTTTTAACATTTCCTCAATAAGAGAAGAAAATTGTTCTGGTGAAAGAATGGTGTCGCGAACATAGCTATTATGAAAACCAGCTTGTCGAACATATTGTTCTGCTTTATTTCCTTGAAAGCTGATAAAAGCATATGTCCAAGGGTTAGAAGGTTCTGCATAATAATGGGAGACTGTATTTGGAGGAATTAGAAAAATTTGACCACGTTTTAAATGATATAGTAGGTTATCAATTTCAAAATACCCAGCACCGTCTAGTATAAAGTGCATATGATACTGGGGGCGCATTTTGGGTCCCCAACTATGAGTACTTGGACAATGTTGAATACCGCATCTTGTAAGATATAAATCATTTGTTTGATGTTCAATGTGATCAAGACATTGAAAACCGACAACATCATAATAAATATTTGTGTTCATGTTGGACCTCATTTCGCATAGTTTGGTGAAGTTTGTTCTATTCATAGCATAAGAGGATTTTAAAGAGATGTCAAGTGAAGCAAAAAGGAACCAGATATAATTTTCTTTGGAGTAAAATTTTTTTACTAGAAATTTATAATTTGGGAGGTAGAGAAATGAAAGTAATGTGGAATGGACAAGGGAGTATTGAGCATATTTGCAAACATTTAGATGATGGAAGAAAAGAAATGAGCATTTCTTTGAAACCTTCATTAAAAGCAATTGATGAAAAGGTTGTAATTACAACAGAATGGAATTTTCCAGTAATCGATATTGCAGGAAGATGGCATCCAGTTTGTAAATTTGATCGAAGTCTTAGAGCCGATTGGAGTTATGGCGATAGAGTTATGAGTTCCATTTCAGCGCCGGTCATTGCCTTTTTTAATGAAGAGGGGAGAAATCGAGGAACTTTTGCTGTTTCTGAAACAAAGAAAGAAGTTAAGATGAAATTCGGTGTCCATGAAGAAGATGGAACAATGAAATGTGTCATTGAAATTCAAGCGGGTATTTTAGAGGAGAAAGAATATCAGATTAAAATTTTAATGGATGAAAGAGATGTTGCCTATGAGGAAGCATTGCGAGGAGTTACCTCTTGGTGGAAAGAGGAGTGTCAGTTACAAGAGGCGATGATTCCTAAGAGTGCAAAAGAACCAATGTATTCATTTTGGTATTCTTTTCATCAACAATTTACTGCAGAGGAGATCGAAGAGGAATGTCGTCTTGCAAAGGAGATGGGCTTTGAAACAGTCATTGTAGATGATGGATGGCAAACAGATGATACGAATCGAGGCTATGGTTATTGTGGGGATTGGAAAGTAGCAGAAGGCAAAATAAAGGATATGAAACAACATGTTCAAAAAGTTCATGGGATGGGAATGAAATATCTTCTCTGGTTTAGTGTTCCTTATGTTGGTTATTACTCTAAAATGTGGAATTTATTCCATGATAAGTTAATTGCAGTGGATGAAGAACAAAAAACAGGAATTTTAGATATTCGATATCAAGAGGTGCGAGAATATTTAAAAAATATTTATGTAACAGCAATCAAAGAATGGGATCTAGATGGATTAAAGTTAGACTTTATTGATGAATTTTATGAAAGAGAATCCACTCCAAAATCAAATGACAAGATGGATTGCAGTTGTCTCCAAGAAGCACTGAATTTATTATTACAAGAGACAATGGTAGCATTAAAAGCAATCAAAGAAGATGTATTAATTGAATTCCGACAACGTTATATTGGACCTACGATTCGCCAATATGGAAATATTTTAAGAGTTGGCGACTGTCCAAATTCTGGAATTAGCAATCGTGTGGGAATTATCGATTTAAGATTATTAAGTGGAAACACTGCGGTTCATTCTGACATGGTGATGTGGAATCAGGGGGAACGGGCAGAAGAGGCAGCTCTTCAGATCATCAGTTGTTTATTTGGAACATTGCAGTTTTCTGTACGACTGGATCGGATGACAGAAGAACAAAAACGTATGGTTCAAAATTATATGAAATTCGCAAAACAACATAAAGATGTGTTACAAGAAGCTCCAATTGAAGCAAAAGAGCCACACAACTTATATCCAGAAGTTCGAGGATATAAAGAAGCAAAAGAAGTCATTGTTTGTTATTCTGGTAATCGTGTTGTTTCTGTTAGAAATGAATATGAAAAAACGATTATTGTAAATGGGACAAAGGTCAAGAGTATTGTTGTAAAGATGGAGAAAGAGGAAGAAAGACAAGTAACCGTTATGGATTGTTTTGGAAATGTTCTCAAACAAGAACAACAGCTTTTGACAGGAATTCAAGAAATTCCTTGTCCTGTGGGAGGACGTATTGAATTATTCAAATAAAATAAATGGAGGTATTCATTATGAGAAAATGGGTGAAAAAAGTGGTAACTGTAGGTTTGGTAGCTGGGATGACAATGTCTCTTTTAACAGGATGTGGAAGCAAAGGTAATGATTCAGGTAAGAGTGCAGATGGAAAAGTCCATTTACGTTTTTCTACTTGGGATGATGCAGAAGAGCTGGATAATCAGCAGGCACGAGTGGATCGCTTTAATGAAAATCAAGATAAAATTGAGATTACATTAGAAGCTTATGGAAAAGACTATGATACAAAAATCTCTGCTGGTATGGGAGCAGGGGATGCACCAGATATTATGTATATGTGGGATTATCCAACTTATGGAGATAATCTGGAACCTTTGGATTCCTTTATTGAAAAAGAGGGTCAGGAATATAAAGACAATTTTTATGAAGCATTATGGCCATATAACTCAAAAGATGGTGTTACCTATGGTATTCCAGTAAGTGCAGTTACCTCTTGTTTGTATTACAACAAAGATATTTTTGATCAAGCAGGAGTTGCTTATCCAACAGCAGATTGGACATGGGATGATGTAGCAAAAGCATCAAAAGAGATTCAAGCAAAAGTTCCAGATGTTAATGGATTTTCATTTTTAATGAAAACATTACCATATACATTTGAGATGTATTTATGGAGCAATGGAACCGCTTTCGTTGATGAAAATGGAAAGTTAGATGGAAATATTAATAGTCCAGAAGCAATTGAAGTGTTTAAAACATTTCAAGATATGGAAAAAGAAGGTGTTGCAAATGCATCAGAAACACAAGTTTCAGATGAGATGCTTACTGAAAAAACAGCCATGTATGTAGATGGAACATGGCCAATGAAACGTTTTGAAAATGGCGGTATTAATTTTGGCATTGCTCCAATTCCAAAATTTGAAGGAACGGATCATTCTATCAGTGTATTAAATACATCAGGAATTGCTATTTCAAAAGATTGTAAATACAAAGAGGAAGCATGGGAATTCGTTAAATACTGGACAGGAGAAGAATTAAACAAAGAACGGATTGGAACAGAATTACCAGCCTTAAAATCTGTTGCAGAGTCTGAAAAATTAACAGAAAATGAACTCTATGGGCCATTTTATCAAGCATTAGAGGAAAGTGTAGGACATACACCAGCGAGCTTTATTAAAGAAGGTTGGCCTGAAATTGATACAGATGTTTCTTTTGCAATCGAAAGTATTTACAATCCAAGTACTATGATGGATCCGAAACAGGCATTAGATGAAGTTGTTCAAATGCATGAGTAGGCAAGAAACGAATAAAAAGCGTTAAAGGAGAAGGAGAATGGGAATGAAAAGAAGGAAACAGCTAACCCCGTATCTATTTATTTCGCCTTGGATTATTGGTTTTTTAGTGTTTACAGCAGGACCATTGATTTTATCTTTTGTTATGAGTTTTTGTGATTGGCCAATTACAGGAAGCCCAGAGTTTATTGGATTGGGAAACTACATACAGATGTTTACAAAAGATCCGCAGTTTAAGAAATCTTTGTTTATTAGTTTAAAATATGCAGCAATTTTTGTTCCCCTTAACATGGCTATTGCATTATTTTTAGCGATGCTGATTACACAACCAGTAAAAGGAGTAAAGATTTATCGTACGTTATTTTATATTCCAGCTGTTATTTCAGGAGTGGCAGTTTCTATTATCTGGGGATGGATTTTAAAAGGCGACTATGGCGTATTAAATTATTTATTATCTTTAATTGGAATCAAAGGACCAAACTGGCTGGTTGATCCAGCATGGGCTTTGCTTGCAGTTATTATAGCTAGTGCTTTTGGGGTTGGTACGATGATGCTCATTTTCTATACTGATATTAAAAATATTCCAAATGATATTTATGAGGCAGCATCTATCGATGGAGCAAGTCCAGCAAAACAGTTTTTTAGCATTACATTACCGATTATTACACCAACGATTTTATTCAACTTAATTACATCCGTTATTAGTTCTTTCCAGCAAGTGACATTAGTTATGTTGCTGACGGGTGGTGGTCCATTGAAATCTACATATTTTTATGGATTATTCACATATAACAATGCGTTTAAATACCATAAACTTGGATATGCCAGTGCCAATGCGTGGGTAATGTTTCTTATTATCTTATGTTTAACAGCACTTGTATTTAAGTCTTCTTCCGCATGGGTATTCTATGAAACGGAATCAAGAAATGTAAAAACAAAGAAAAGAGGAGGGAAAAAGAAATGAGATTGTCTAAGAAGGCGAAAGTGATCATCTATGTTCTATTGACACTAGTAGCCATTTATTTTATGGCACCATTTATTTACTTGTTTTTCTCTGCTTTTAAAACAGAAGCGGAAGCCATTGCGTATCCACCAAAACTATTGCCAGAGAAATGGCTTTTTAGTAACTTTTTAGAAGCATGGAAGGCACAGCCTTTTGGAACCTATTTATGGAATTCGATTCTTGTAACCGTTGGTTCAACAGCAGGACAGATTCTTTCTTGTTCGTTAGTTGCTTATGGATTTGCGCGTTTTCACTTCAAAGGAAAAAATGTATTATTCATGATTTTATTATCAACAATGATGATTCCATGGGATGTTACGATGATTCCACAGTATATGGAATTCAATCTTTTTGGATGGATTAACACATTGAAACCATTGATTATTCCATCATGGTTTGGTTCTGCTTACTATATCTTTTTAATGAGACAATTCTTGATGGGAGTGCCAAAAGACTTTGAAGAGGCAGCAGTTATTGATGGAGCGAATCAATTTCAGATTTATTGGAAGATTTTCATGCCAATTTTAAAACCATCTTTGATTTTAGTTGGTGTATTAAATATGATTACAGCATGGAATGATTATCTTGGACCATTGATTTTCTTGCAAGATAGAAAGAAATATACATTAGCATTGGGACTTGCATCATTTAAAGGGGTTCATCAAACACAGATTATTCCAATGCTTTGTATTACATTAATTATGATTATTCCGCCGATTGTGATCTTTATCATTGCTCAAAAATATATTGTGGAAGGTACAGGTGGAGCAATTAAATAATGTTTAAAAGAAGGTTATCAAGCTTTCTAAAATAGATTGTCGCATAAATATTGTTTTATGCGACAGTTGTTTGAGCTTAGAAGTAGAGATGTATATGTTAAGGAGCAGTTGAAAAAATAAGGGAGGACTTATAGTTATGCCAATTCAGTTTCATTTATTATCAAAAGAATTTCATTTATATAATGATCAGATTAGTTATATTATTAAGGTGTTAGAAAATGGACAATTAGGACATCTTTACTATGGGAAACACATTACTGATCGAGAAGATTTTGGATATTTAGTCGAATATGCCAGAAGAGATATGGCACCGTGTGCTTTTGAAGGAAACACGAGTTTTTCATTGGAGCATTTAAAACAAGAATATCCAACCTTTGGTTCTGGTGATATGCGCTATTCTGCTTTTGAGTTAGAGAGAGAAGATGGAAGTCGTGTTGCAGATTTTCGATATAAAGAACATGTTATTTTGAAAGGAAAAAAATCTTTAGATGGACTACCAGCTGTTTATGTAGAATCCAAAGAGGAAGCTGATACCTTGGAAATTATATTAGAAGATCAGGACTTACAAATGCAGTTGCTTTTATCTTATACCGTTTGGAAAAAGCTTCCTGTGATTACGAAACACGCCAAATTCCTTTGTCAAGGAAGCGAAAAGATTACATTATTAAATTGTTTAAGTGGTTGTCTTGATCTACCAGATAAAGAATATGAAATGGTAGAACTAGCGGGAACATGGTCAAGGGAACGCCATGTGCATAAGAGAAAACTGAACTATGGAATTCAAGGAATCTATAGTATGAGAGGATGTAGTAGTCATCAGTTCAATCCGTTTCTTATGTTAAAGAGAGAAGAGGCAACAGAGACGCAAGGGGAAGTGCTTGGATTTAGTCTTGTATATAGTGGTGATTTTTTAGCACAAGTAGAAGTGGATAATTTTGACGTGACAAGAGTTCTTCTTGGAATTCATCCCAATGAGTTTCGTTGGGAATTAGGACAAGGAGAGGAGTTTCAAACACCAGAACTTGTTATGGTTTATTCGGATCATGGAATGAATGCTATGAGTCAAGTCTATCAAGAGCTGTATCGCACAAGGTTAGCAAGAGGATATTGGAGAGATAGAGAACGCCCTATTCTTATTAATAATTGGGAAGCTACTTACTTTGATTTTCATGAAGAGAAAATTTTACAAATCGCCAAAAAAGCAAAAGAAATTGGAGTAGAATTGTTTGTCTTGGATGATGGTTGGTTTGGTAAGAGAAACATTGATAACTGTTCTCTTGGCGATTGGTATCCAAACTTAGAGAAGTTACCAAATGGAATTGCTGGATTGGCGAAGAAAATCGAAGAATTGGGATTGAAGTTTGGACTTTGGTTTGAGCCAGAGATGACAAATAAAGATAGTGATTTGTTCCGTGCGCACCCAGATTGGGTACTTGCAGATATAAGAAGAAACTATTGTCATAGTAGAAACCAATATGTTCTTGATTTTTCAAAAGAAGAAGTCGTAGAATATATTTATCAACAGATGAAAAAAGTGCTAGAAGAAGCGCCTATTTCTTATGTGAAATGGGATATGAATCGTTCGTTCTCAGAAGTGTTTTCTAATGGAAATGGAAAGGCATATCAAGGAAAGGTAAGACATAAATACATCCTTGGAGTATATTCCTTATATGAACGATTGATTCAAGAGTTTCCACATATTTTATTTGAGTCTTGTGCAAGTGGTGGAGCGAGATTTGATCCAGGAATGTTATATTACGCACCACAGGCATGGACTTCGGATAATACGGATGCGATTGATCGCATTAAGATTCAATATGGAAGCTCTTATGTATATCCAATCAGCAGTATTGGCAGTCATGTTTCTGCTTCTCCAAATCATCAAGTATTCCGAAATACGCCAATGGAGATTCGTGCAAATGTGGCATATTTTGGAACCTTTGGCTATGAACTTGATATTACAAAATTGCCAGAAGAAGATATTGAGAAGATGAAAGAGCAAGTTGCTTTTATGAAGGAACATAGAACCTTGATTCAACAGGGAAGATTTTATCGCTTAAAAAGTCCATTTGAGAATAATTCCTCTGCATGGATGGTTGTTTCAGAAGATCAGACAGAAGCGTTAATGGCGTATTTTCGAGTATTGCAACCAGCACAAGGTAAGTTTGAGCGCATTTACTTAAATGGATTGAAAGAGGACAGTTTGTATGAAATTCAAGAATTCTTTGGAGCAAAAAAAGAGGCGACAACCCATTATGGAGATGAGTTGATGTATGCAGGATTTAGTGTTTCCGATGTTTCTTCTGGTTTAGCAGGGGTGGCTAGAGAGCAGCAAGGAGATTACTTCTCAAGACTTTTTTATCTTAGAAGAAGATAAGAGTTTAAAGAATACAGCAATATTGTAACGAGCACTCCAAGGTCTATTTGGATTTCAAAGATAAGAAAGTTTGGAAAAATAAGGATGGGATCTAGCCTAGTAAGAAAATAATTGTTATAGTATGAGAGGGTTTTAGAGGAAAGCGGGGGCTTCTGGAAATAAAAAATGAAGTAGAGGAAAAAATCTATGAATGAAATGATAACATATCTATTAGCAATGGGTGTTTTATTAGGTGGGATCGATCTGATTTTAGGAAACAAAAAAGGATATGGAAAGTGTATGGAAGATGGTTTTTTGTTAATGGGACCTACTGCACTTTCCATGGTTGGTATGATCTGTTTAATCCCTCTTCTTTCTAAATTTTTGCAAACGATCATCGTTCCAATTTTCCATTTGGCGAATCTGGATCCATCCATTCTTGGAGGATTTTTAGCTATTGATATGGGTGGATACCAACTTGCAAAATCGTTAGAATTGGATCCGAGTATTGGAACTTATGCGGGAATTGTAATATCTGCCACCTTTGGTTGTACGCTTGTATTTACCATTCCAGTAGGAATGGGCGTGATTCAAATAGAGGATCGATCAATTTTTGCAAAAGGGATTTTGATTGGATTAATCACATTGCCAGTTGGATTATTGGTTGGTGGAGTTTCCTGGGGGCTATCAGTGTATACCGTAATCAAAGAAAGCATTCCTATTTTTCTGTTATCCATTGTACTTGGAATTGGACTATTTAAAATTCCAAAGGCGATGATGAAAGGATTTGAAGCCTTTTCTTTTGGAATTAAATTACTTATCAATATTGGATTGATTTTAGGTGCTTTTACTTATTTGACAAAAATTGAGATAGTAAAAGGGTTAGCACCCATTGAGGAGGCACTTGGAATTGTTGCATCCATTGGAATTACCATGCTTGGAAGTTTGCCACTTGCAGAATTTTTAAGACGATTATTAAAAAAACCATGTCTGTGGCTTGGTAATAAATTTGGAATGAATGAAACAAGCATTGCAGGGCTGTTAATTGGAATGGTCAGTGTACTTCCACAGATTACAATGGTGAAAGATATGGATCCATTGGGCAAATTAGTGAATATCTCCTTTGCGGTATGCGCTGCTTCTACCTTTGCAGCTCATATTGGTTTTACGATGAGTGAAGAACCAAATGCAGTTACTTCTCTTTTGTTGGCAAAGTTTGTTGGAGCTTTTGTGGCAGCCATTGTTGCCATTGTAGTTTGGAAACAACAAAAGAAAGCAGGAAGTGAAAATGAAGGTTAGATAGGAATAAATAAGAGAAAAACGAAATGAGGAAAAGGAAATGAAGAGAGAATTTTTTGAAGGTAATCGAAAGAAATTTTATGAATCTATGAAATGTGGTTCTTTGGCCGTTCTATTTTCGGGACAAGAGATTCGAAAATCCAATGATGAATATTATCCATTTTTTACAAATCGAAATTTTTTATATTTAGTTGGCTTAGAACAAAAGGAATTGATTTTATTAGCAGGAAAAGATAGCGAAGGTTCTGTTTGGGAACGATTGTATATTCTGCCACCAGATCTGATGGTGGAACGCTGGAGCGGAAGAAGAATTAAAGAAGACGAAGTTCATGTTCAAGCTGGAATTGAAACTGTAAAATATGTGGAGATATTTGAAAATGATTTTCATCAATTGATGGTTTCTGGAAATTATGGATTTCTTTATTTAGATACCTTTAAATATGATTTAGTGGATAGGGATGAGCCAGCACATAGTTTCCTAAAGAAAGTGATGATAAATTATCCTTATATTCAGCAAGAAAATGCAAATCTTATTTTGAGAAAACTTCGCACCATCAAGCAACCATGCGAAATTGAAGCGATGAAAAAGGCAGAACTCATTACTTGTGAAGGAATTACTGCTATGATGAAGGCTTCCAAACCAGGAATGTATGAGTACCAATACAAAGCTGAATTTGATTATGTCCTTGGACAGTATAGTCCAAATGGTCCCGGTTTTCCATCCATTATTTCTGCTGGAAAAAATAATTTCTGCATTCATTATTATAGCTATAAAGGGCAGGCACAAGATGGTGATATGGTATTAAATGATGTGGGAGCGACCTATGATCATTTAATGAATGATGTATCTCGTGGATGGCCTTGTAATGGTAAGTTTACAGAAAAGCAAAGACTTTTATATGAATGTGCTTTGAGAACATCGGATCATATGTTTGAAATTATTAAGCCAGGAATGAAAATGGCAGATGTGGATAAACTGGCGAGAAGATATAATTTTGAGCAGTTAAAAGAGGCTGGTGTATGTAAAAACTTTGAAGAAATCGGTACTTATATGTGGCATGGAGGCGCTCATCATGTGGGCTATGACTGTCATGATATGGTTCAGACACCAGAAATCATTGCACCAAACATGGTATTTTGTGTGGATATTGGAATTTATCACGAAGAATGGGGAATTGGATTCCGAATTGAAGATAACTGTCTTGTGACAGAAACTGGTTGTGAAAATCTTTCTTATATGACACCAAGAACAGTGGATGAAATTGAAGATACGATGAGAAAACATTATAAATAAGCGATTGCTAGAAAATGATAAGATATAATGAGTGGCGAATGGTGATCATAAATAAAATTTATGATAGAGTGGAAGAATAAGCCAAGGATAAAGTAGATACATTTGTGAGAATAAAAGCGAAGTTACTAGTGGATGACTTCGCTTTTATTGTTAGAACATTTACGCAAAGTGTGTTTCTCATCATTTGTTTCCATTCTGCAATTGTACATAAATATAGGAATGTATAAAATAAATAGTGGAAAGGAAGTTGATGCCATATGGAAAACCAATTTCATATTGCTGTTGTTCAAGCGGAGCAACAAATGTATGATTGCAATAAAAATATACAAAGGGGATTAGAGTTTATCAAGCAAGCAAAAGAGATGGGAGCAGATCTTGTATTGTTTCCAGAATGTTGGATTCAAGGATATGGTATGCCACTACTTTATGAAGAAAAGACATTAGAAGAATTATTTGAGATGAAAGAATGTGGCATGACGTGGAAGGAGATGGAAGAGAATTCTGCCTATCAAGAGTGGAAGGAAGAAGCCTTAGAGTTGACGGATGCAAGGATTCAGGTATTTTGTGAGAAAGCAAGAGAACTTTCCATAGGGGTTGTTTTAACTTGCTATACAAAGGGAAAAAAACGTCCTAGAAATAGTGCTATTGTCATTGATAAAACAGGAAAGGTTTTGATGCAGTATGATAAAGTACATACATGTGATTTTTCTTTAGAATGTCTATTAGAAAAAGGAGAGACATTTAACGTTTGTGATTTTCATGGGGTAAAACTTGGGATTATGATCTGTTATGATCGAGAGTATCCAGAAAGTGCGAGAGAATTAATGCTAAAAGGCGCAGAGATTATTTTAGTACCAAATGCCTGTAGTGGAATGAGACCAAGAGTAAATGTACTAGAAACAAGAGCATATGAAAATATGGTCGGAGTTGTTATGGCAAATTATGCGGGAGAAAATATGGGAAATTCTTGTGCGTTCTCACCAATCCCTTGGGATGAAAATGGATATGGAGTAGATATGACTCTATTTAAGGCAGAGGAAACAAAAACAGATATTTATATGGCAATGTATAATTTAGAGCAACTAAGAAACTACCGAGAGCATGAGATGATGGGGGCTACCTTTCGAAATGTAAATGCATATGAAAAATTATTAGAACAAAAGGTGGAGAAACCATTTATAAGAAAAACATGGATTCCAACAGAAGGGAAGGAGGATTGTAATAAAACAATATGATGACTTTAATTACGGGAGCTAGTGGGAGCGGAAAATCTTTGTTCGCAGAACAATATATTGATAAAAAAAGAAAAGATGAGCAAGATTTAGTCTATCTTGCAACAATGAAACCGTATGGAGAAGAGACGAAAAAAAAGATCACTCGTCATAAAGAACAACGATACCAAAAAGGTTTTCAAACGATTGAATGTTATGAAAAGATAGAACAATTAAAATTATCGACAAAAGACTGTTGTGTCTTACTTGAATGTTTATCCAATTTATTGGCAAATGAAATGTACCCAGAAATAGAAGAGGGTAATGAGGAAGAAGCAAGAGTCCCATTAAAAAATGAGAAAGAGATAGTGTTTCCAGCCATTGTTCAAAAAATTTATCAGGGAATTTTACATTTAGAGGAACAATGCCAACATCTTGTGATTGTTACCAATGAAATTTTTTCAGAACCATTGCCAAAGTGGGAGGATTCTGCTATTTATACAAGGAATCTAGGACTGCTAAATCAAAGGTTAGCAAATCATGCTAAGAAGGTATATGAAGTTATTGCTGGCGTTCCAATCCTTCATAAGCAAATGGAATGTTTCGAAATACAAGAAAAGTCTAGGTGTACCACTATAAAAGGGAAAGAAATTTGGGACAAAGGAGAAAGAGAAGAGAGTATGTTAGAGAAAAAAATCTTGGTTCTAGGAGGCGCGTTTCAAGGAAAAACAAAATGGGCAAAAGAGTATTGGCAGATTCCAAAAGAGGATTGTTTCGATGTTAGAAAAAGTGATTTTAAGAAGGAAACAAAAACACTCTATCAATCAAAATTAGTTGCTCATATAGAAAAGATGGTGGAATGGTATTGTCAGCATGAAGTAGAAGAGGAAAGCCAAACTTCTCAACAAGATCTGGAAAAATGTTGGGTTAAAATAGAAAAACTGTGGGAAAATGGAAAAAATCCAATTCTTATTGTGGATGAAATAGGATACGGGATGGTACCAATGGAAAGAAATCATAGACGGTATCGAGAATTAACAGGCCGAATGACTTGTAAACTGGCCGAACAAGCAGATGAGGTTTATCGGGTGATCGCAGGGATTCCACAGCGATTAAAATAAGAAGAGAATAAATACTTTTTAAATATAGAAAATCTAATATACTAGGAAGTGAAAGGTAAAAACGTGAAATTAGCTTATTTTTATGTAACAGAACAGGGAAAGCAGTTAACAGAGCAAATACAAGAGGTGCTTGGCGGAACGTGTTATGGGAAAGAAGATTTAAAAGAGAATATTGCAATCGCCATGAAAGAATATGATGGAATTATTTTTGTGATGGCAACGGGAATTGTTGTGCGAATGATCGCGCCATATGTTGTCCATAAGGCAAAAGATCCAGCAATTGTCGTATTAGATCAAAGGGGGAAGTATTGTATCAGTTTATTATCAGGGCATTTAGGAGGGGCAAATGAATTGGCTAAAATCGTTGCACAAATTACAAAAGGACAGGCGGTTCTTACAACAGCAACCGATGTAGAACGGGTATTAGCATTTGATCTATTTGCAAAAGAACATCAAATGGCAATCGAAAATATCGATCAGTTAAAATATATTAGCGGTGCACTTTTACAAGGAAAAAGTGTGGAAGTTATATGTAAAAGTGAAGAAATAAAGGAAAAATTAAAGCAAGCAATCGTGACTCTTTCTATGGGAGACAAAGAGGAAAATCGTAGGAAAGAAAATAACCAGAAGTTTCCTATTCGTTTTGTAGAGAAAATAACAGGAAGCGAAGGAGTTGTTATTTCTCCGTATTTACAAAAGGAAGAAAATGGGAAAAGCGTATCAAGTGATGAAAGCAAAATAGGAAAAACAATGGAACAACATATTTTATATTTACGCCCTAAGGCGATTACCATTGGAATTGGTTGTAAAAAAAATCGGGATGAAATAGGGGTAAAAGAAGCGCTAGAAGTTCTTTTACGAGAAGAAAATCTTAGTCCTTTGTCTTTGAAGGGACTTTCTACAATTCCAAGAAAATCAGAAGAAGGCGCGGTTCAATATCTTTTAAAAGAATATCAAATTCCATTAATGATACAAACAGAAGAAGCGATTAAACAGTTAGATTTAGAGAAATTAGGAATAAAACAATCGGATTTTGTCAATCAAACAGTAGGAGTTGCTTCTGTTTCTACCGCGTGTGCATATTTATCATCACTTGGTGGTAAAATTTTAGTGGATAAGAGAAAGTTTCAAGGGTTTACCCTTTCGGTTGCCATGGATAATGCGTGGTAGATAAAAGATGATGGTTGAAACAAAAGATCGGTTGTGATATGATAAGACAGGAAAAAATAAATTGTCATAAATGATAAAAAGTTTGTGAAAGAGAATCGTAGGAGGAAGATTGTAATGAAAATTGCAATGGGTAATGATCATTCCGCAGTGGAAATGAAAAATGAAATAAAAGCGTATTTAGAAGCAAAAGGACATGAAGTGTTAAATCTTGGAACAGATTCTACAGAAAGCTGTGACTATCCAGTGTATGGAGAAAAAGTAGGACGTGCTGTTGTTTCTGGAGAAGCGGATCTTGGTATTACAATCTGTGGAACAGGTGTTGGAATTTCACTTGCGGCAAATAAAGTAAAAGGAGTTCGTGCAGTTGTATGTAGCGAACCATATTCTGCAAAATTATCTAAAATGCACAATAATACAAATGTATTATCTTTTGGTGCAAGAGTAATCGGAGTGGAATTAGCAAAAATGATCGTAGATGCATGGTTAGATGCGGAATTTGAAGGTGGAAGACACCAAAGAAGAGTAGATCAGATTATGGCAATTGAAACAGAATAAGTAGAATGATGAAAACACCCCAAAATATTAGAAAAACTCTAATATTTTGAGGTGTTTTTTTGTGCCATAGAAAATTTCGTTTCCTATCACATAAAAGTCTGCTTATTACTTTGTTCCGTAAATACGGTCTCCAGCATCGCCAAGACCTGGAAGAATATAGCCATGTTCATTGAGACATTCATCTAACGCACCAATATAAATATCCACATCAGGGTGAGCAGTCTGAAGTGCTTTTACGCCCTCAGGAGCAGCAATTAAACAAAGGAAAGTGATTTTTGTAATGCCTCTTGCTTTTAACTGATCGATAGCTGAAATAGCAGAACCCCCAGTTGCTAACATAGGATCGACTACATAAATATCTCTTTCATTAGCGTCAGAAGGAAGCTTGTAAAAGTATTCTACAGGCTGTAATGTTTCTTCATCACGATAAAGACCGATATGCCCCACTTTTGCATTTGGAATTAAATTTAAAATACCGTCTGCCATATGAAGTCCAGCACGGAGAATTGGAACGACGCAGAGTTTTTTTCCAGCGATTTCTTTTGTTGTTGTTTCTACAAGTGGTGTTTTGATTTTAATATCTGCAAGAGGAAGATTGCGAGTTGCTTCATAGCAGATAAGCATAGCAACTTCACTAGCAAGAGCACGAAACTCTTTTGTCGATGTATCTTCCCTTCTCATAATTCCGATTTTATGTTGAATTAATGGATGGTCCATTACAACAACTTTACTCATAATATAATACCTCCAAACTATAATACAAATGATTGATGAATAGGCAAAGCCTGTTCCCGCTCGCTAACGCTCATTATATCACAAAATATGTGGATAATCGAATTATTTAGACAAAAAATATTTCAAAACTATAAGGAATTATAAAATTCTTCTAGCTAAATATTGATGATAGAGCCGTTTGAGGAATGGAAGTTGTTTTTTTAGTTTCTTTTGGGTTGCAACGACCATCGTTTCAATTTCCACCAGTTGCTCTTTTGTTATTGTATGTTGACTATAACGTGCCAGATCAAAAAAAGGTTTCATACGTTCTTCCCATATCTTTTGTTCTGCCTTACTAGGAGGAGAAATGGTAAAGAGATACGTGAGGAAAGAAAGCATAGCAATGGCATTTTTATTTGCATCTTCTCCATGCCAGTGATAATGACGGATCTGCACAAGGATTCCTCGTCTTATCAGACAAAGCAGGACAAAAAGAAGAAAGAGTCCAAAGATGGAAAGCATTAGTTTTGTGACGAATGACTGTTGCTTGAACCATGTTTGGAAAGAAAATCCATTCGTGTCTGTTTTGTGTTCATCTGCTTTGTTTCGATTATCGCTATCTGCTGTAGTTGCAGTAGAAGCAGCTTCACTTGTTGCCTCTTGCTCGGTCGGCACTTCTTCCGTAGAAGCGGTCGTACTTTCAGAAGAGGTTTCTGGATCCGAGGCGATGGAAGATTCCGTATAGCCTGGAGTTGCGTCAAGTATTTGCCATCCGTTATCTGCCGTATAATATTCTGTCCAAGCGTGTGCATTGGATTCTGGAACATTTACGGTATACTGTCCTGTTTCTGCATCAAAACTTCCTTTTGAAAAATCGTTTGGAGAAATGACATAGCCTTCCACATAGCGAGCAGGAATTCCCATAGCTCGAAGAAGTAACGTGGCTGAAGAGGCAAAATGAACGCAGTATCCTTCACGGGATTCCTGTAAAAAGTATAAGGTGGCATCCTCATTTTTTGGCGCTTTTTTCGGTGTCAGTGTGTAGGTATAAATATGTTCTAAATAACTTTGTACGGTTTCTGGATAGTTTGTTGGCATGTAATTAGCCTTAGTTTCTAATGCTTCTACAATTGGAGAAAGAGCACTTGCTAGGCTTTTGGAAATGGTTAAGTAATCCTCTGAAAAATGAGCGGAATAGGCATCCAGTACAGCGTCGTACTTTGTAGTAGAATGGAAAAAAGAAGCAGATGTAGAGGAACTTTCACTTAAAGCATAAAAAGTGGAGTCTTTAATTTCAGTTCCCGTTAAATACGTTCCAACTGGAATCGTATAAGACTGTTTTGTGTCAGACTTTGGTTTATAATAGAGATCTTGTACCTCTGTGACCGAATCATTTGGAAGCATAGAATAGGGAACGTAAGCATAGGATTTATCCGCTCTCTTTGGCTCGATTGTAATATTCGTTTGATAAAGGTAAGGAAGTGTTTGGGAGTAGGAAAAAAGCTCTAATGGTGTGAGAGGAAATGATGATTCTTTTTCATAAGAAGATAAAAGAGAATCGTATTCCGCATTTTCTCGGATACCCCAATGATTTTTTGTATAGTAAGAGCTAGCATATCCTCTTAAATATACCGTTGTATAAGAATGAGGAAGGGTAACTTTTAACGCAGTTTTCGTGCTTTTTGATTTATTCCCAAGATTGGAAAGATCCCCTGCATTGATACCATTCCCAGTACTATTGAAAGCCGAAAAAAGACTTTCTAAATCAATGCCCATTAAGTTCCCTAAAGTTTCATAGTCTCTTGCAATAGTCGCATTTCGCATGGAATTCCATTTTAAAGGTCTTTGATAATCGGTTTTGATCAATAACGCATTCGAAAACAGGATACAAATGCCAACACAAATGGCGAGGGTAGACGTAAATCCTTTTGGAATTTCTCTCTTTTTAAAACGGAATCGTTCTATCTGCAAAATGAGAAAGATGATATAGAGGAAGAAGCAGATTTTGTTTGGAACTGCACCAAAAAATAGTCCAACTTCTACAAGAGGAAAGGTAATAAGAAGAGAGAAAAAGCTCAGTCGAAAGCGATGGATGAGGATAACGAGGAGCAGTGTAAGGAGTGTCATAATCGCACAAAAAAATGGCACAATGGAATATAGCTTAGATTCCAAAGGCAAAGAGACAGTGCTACTTAGTACATTTAGTTTTGCCAATTTGTTCAGAAAATAGCTAGTGCTACAATCAATGGCATCTGGAATGATGGTGCGAAAAATAAGGGCCATTATTCCAATAAAAAGTAAGGAAAAGAGAAGAATGATATCTCCTTTCGAATGTCCAAAATAATGGTAACTTCCGCATAAAAAAAGTGCAGGTATGATACAAAAAAGCGCCAATGGCAATGGGGAAACTGGAATCTCAAATGCTGTAATAAAGCAATATAGACTGCAAAAAGCCCCAATTACAATATAAAAAAAGTCTATGACTGTCGTTTTAATATTCATAAGCATCCTCCAAAGTAAAAGAAGCGGTAGGATTAGAACTTACTTTAAAATAAGAAGAATGAGAGAGCGAGTCTGGAAGCTTTTTTGGAAGTTCTAAAGGAAGGGGAGTTTTTAAGAATTCATAAAAAGCGTGATAACTCTCTTCTACCGTTTCAATTTTCCTATGATAGTATTGTTGATGGGAGGCGTGATACCAATAAAAAACATGACCGATTTCTTGCCTAGAAAGAGAAAGGCTGATAGATAAAAGAAGAGAAAGCCCTTCTTCTAATCGCTTTGCAAAATCTTTAGTGGTTTCTTTCTCGATTGCGGATAGTAAAAAAATATCAGCGGAAAGAGGAAGGCTATTTTCACGGACGATAAAGGTATCCGTTTTTGTACTTAATTTCCAGTGAATTTGGCGAAGGGAATCTCCCGTTCGAAATTCTCGAAGGGAAAATACTTCCGAAGGATCATCTCCAGACTTTGTTTTGGAGTATACAGTTCCATCCAGTGCCACTGTACTTGGCGATAACCTTTCTAACTGGACTGGGATCTGTTCTGGTAGTTTAATAAGAGAAATGGTCTTGTTTAATTTCCATCTTTTACGAAATAGGGAGAGAAAACTAAAGGCTTGTACTTCTTTTAGACAAAGCGTATAGTTTCCACTTTGAGAAAAAGAGATGGATTGTTTTAATGTGGAAATATTATGAGCAGAAGATGAAAAACGGCATTTTTTTATGGTACTTGTGCCAAGCAGTTCATTTGTTATTTCCACAAAAGCCACACATGAAATGAGTGGAAAAGGGGAACGATTATTTGCTGTTATAAAATAAGAAGATTGATCTTGTTCTGCTAAAATAGAAGGAGGGCTTTTAATCGAAAAAGATACGAAAAGAGATGTTATTCTATGAACAACAAATAATACTACTGGTAAACAGAGCATTGTTACGAATAAAAGCACCGCTAAAGAATCAAGATACATAACAGAAAATAAATAGAGTCCCATTAACAGAATGAAATAAATAAGTTTTGCATATAGCATAGGTTACTCCTTTATTATCTATGGATTTACGTTTTTTAATATTTGAGATAATACTTGTGCATTTGTCATGCCAGACGCTTTTGTCTTCGGATCAAGGACAATGCGATGAGCACAGACATCTGAGAAAATTAATTTAATATCTTCTGGTACGACAAAGTCACGCTCTTTTAAAAAGGCGGCAGATTTTGCCATACGCATTAATGCAAGAGAACCACGAGGACTAATACCGATTCGAATCATAGGGTGATTTCTCGTAGCATTGGCTAAATTAACGATATATTGATAAATCGGATCGCTAATATAAATTTTTTCTACTACAGACTGTATGAGTAGAAGATCATCAATGGTTGAGATTGCTTGGACTTCATCGAGAGGATTTTTATATTCACGTCCTTTTAGTATTTCAATTTCATTGGCAACACTTGGATATCCCATAGAAAGACAGCTCATAAAACGATCCATTTGAGATTCGGGAAGAAGCTGAGTTCCGATGGATCCAATTGGATTTTGTGTGGCAATAACAAAAAAAGGATTTGGAAGAACATGAGTGACACCATCAATGGAAACTTGTCCTTCTTCCATCAGTTCTAATAGGGCGGATTGAGATTTTGGAGATGTGCGGTTGATTTCATCTGCTAAAAAGAGGTTACAAAAGGCAGCCCCTTTTTTATATTCAAAATCCTCTGTTTTTTTATTATAAATAGAAAAGCCAACAATATCGCTTGGCAAAATATCAGGTGTAAATTGTAAACGATGATATTCTAAATGAAGTGCTTTAGAAAAAGCTACAGCAAGTGTTGTCTTTCCAACTCCTGGAACGTCATCGATGAGCACATGGCCTTTTGCTAAAATTGTCATAAGAACTTTTAATAAAACGGTTTCTTTGTCAATAATTACTTTTCGGACTTCTTCAAAAATAGAAGATGCCTTCTCATAGCAATAATCAAAATATTCAATTGATTTTTGTGTATCCATTAAATTACCTCCAATCGATTGCTTTTTGTACTTTTTCGTGTTTAGGGTTGTCATAGCTTTATGATTTGCAGTATCATAATGATATGGAAATAAAAATAATAAGGGCAATCTTTGCCTTGTAATAATCATAGTATAAAATGTCAAAATATACAAGAAAGTTCATAAGAAGATAGCATAAGAAAAATAACGTGATTAAGAGAGAAAACAGAAGGAGGATACAAAGTGGCATATTTTCCAATGTTTATGGAATTAGAGAAAAAGATATGTGTGATTATTGGAGGCGGAAAAGTAGCTCTTCGAAAGGCAAATGTATTAGTGGACTATGGGGCAAAGGTAATTATCATTGCGCCAAATTTTCAACAACAACTAAAGCAAATGGAACAAAAGGGAATGATAATTCTTAAAGAGAAAACAATTTCTAGTATGAAAGAAATTGATAAAAAGGAGTTGTGGGACGGGGAAGAAGAAATAGCATTGTGTGTATGTGCAACGGATCAAAAAGAAGTAAATGAAAAGATTGCTCTTTGGTGTCAAAAAGAACGGATACCTGTGAATGTGGTGGATAATAAAAGTTTATGTACGTTTTTATTTCCAGCAGTTGTAAAAAAGAAGGAGGTATCCATTGGAATTACAACTTCTGGGACAAGCCCTAGTGCTTCTTCCTATTTAAGAGAACAGATAGAAGGGATTATCGATGACGAATTTTTAACGTTTGTAGAAGAAATGGGAGAATATCGTCAATGGTTAAAACAACATGTAGAAAGAGAGGAAGAAAGAAGAAGAATGCTTCATAGTAAATGGGAGCAGTGGAAGCAAGGAGAATAAAAAGAGAAAAATAAAAAAGGAGAGGTTTGAATTTAATTTACAACAATTAGTTGCGTTTCTGCGTGAAAAATACTATGATAGGTAACGGACTATAAGATGGAAGATAGGAAAGAATATCGTATTAGGAATAATGTAAGTATTATGAGAGGTGTGTAGTATGTTAGAATAACAAAAGTTATAAGTCATAGATAATACGCACTTTATACTAGTTAGAAATGGAGATAACAATGAGAAATTATATAGATTCAGAAAAATTATTTACAAAATCAAAAGAAGTGATTCCAGGAGGGGTGAACAGTCCTGTTCGTGCCTTTTTAGCGGTGAATCGAAATCCAGTATTTATTGATCATGCAAAAGGAAGTCATATTTATGATGTGGATGGAAACGACTATATTGATTATGTATGTTCTTGGGGACCTGGAATCTTAGGACATGCCCATCCAGAAGTCATTGAGGCGGTGCAAAAAGCGGTACAAGATGGATTGACTTTTGGTGCTCCAACGAAAAAAGAATGGCTATTAGCAGAAATGATTCATGAGGCGATGCCATCTATGGAATTAGTTCGTATGGTGAGCTCAGGAACAGAAGCGGTGATGAGTGCCATTCGTGTTGCTAGAGGTTATACAAAGAGAGATATGATCGTAAAATTTAAAGGGTGTTATCATGGACATTCCGATGGACTTTTAGTAAAAGCAGGATCTGCCGCTCTTACAAGTGCTGTTCCAGATAGTGCAGGAGTACCAGCTTCTTATACAGAAAATACATTAGTGGCTCTTTATAATAATGAAGACTCTGTTCGTGAAATTTTTGAAAAGTTTGGCGAAAAAATCGCTTGTATTATTGTAGAGCCAGTGGCTGCTAATATGGGAGTTGTGCCACCAAAAGAAGGATTTTTACAATTTTTAAGAGAGATCACAAACCAATATGGCAGTCTTTTAATTTTTGATGAGGTCATTACAGGATTTCGTTTAGGATATGGCGGAGCACAAGAGTATTATCAAGTAACGCCAGATCTTACGACTCTTGGAAAAATCGTTGGTGGCGGTATGCCAATGGCTGTTTATGGAGGAAAACGTGAGATTATGGAATGTGTATCTCCTCTTGGAGAAGTTTATCAAGCAGGAACGTTATCCGGAAATCCAGTGGCAACCGCTTCCGGAATTAAAACGTTAGAGCTTTTAAGAGGAAATCAGCATTTATACACAGAAATTGAAGAAAAGGCAAAAAAACTTGCCAAAGCTTTTGAACAAGCAGGCAAGAAAAAAGGACAGGCAGTAAGAGTAAACCAAGTTGGTTCTTTATTATGCTGTTATTTTACGGATCAAGTAGTGGATGATTATGATGGAGCAACATCTTCGGATCTTACTCAATATACAAAATATTTTGGAAATATGCTTGATCATGGTATTTATGTAGCTCCTTCTCAATTTGAGACCATGTTTGTATCCGCTGCTCATACCGAGGAAGAGATTGAAGCAACATGCAATATTATTGATAAGTGGGCATAAGTGAAACGACAATAGTTGACTTTTGTGAAATTTGAGCAGTAGAATCGAGGAAATTTATGATACGTTTTATTGGAGCGGGTCCAGGTGATCCAGAATTATTGACTTTAAAAGGAAAGAGATACATTGATGAAGCAGATGTAATTGTATATGCAGGTTCACTTGTGAATAAAGAAGTGTTAAAAGATGCGAAAAAAGGTGCCAAGATCTATAATAGTGCCACTATGACATTAGAAGAAGTGATTACTGTTATGGCGGAAGGAGAAAAGGCAGGTTTAAAAGTGGTACGTGTGCATACAGGCGATCCAGCTATTTTTGGTGCTCATAGAGAGCAAATGGATCGGTTAGATGAGCTTGGTATTGAATATGAAGTGATTCCAGGGGTGAGTTCTTTTTTAGGAGTGGCAGCAGTTTTAAAAAAAGAATATACTCTTCCAAAAGTGTCACAGACGGTTATTTTAACGAGAATGGAAGGAAGAACTCCGATGCCAGAAGGAGAAAAATTAAAGGATTTAGCAAAACATCATGCGACAATGGTTATTTTTCTAAGTGTTGGCATGATCGAACAACTAGCAGAACAATTGATGGAAGAATATCGAGAAGATACGCCAGTGGCTGTTGTATATAAAGCCACATGGGGAGATCAAAAGATTGTAAAAGGTACGTTAAAGACTATCGCAAAACAAGTGAAAGAGGCTGGAATTAAAAAGACTGCACTTACAGTTGTTGGAGATTTTCTTGGAGATGATTATGAATTATCTTGTTTATACGATAAACATTTTACACATGAATTTCGAAAGGGTATCGAGTCATGAGTATTCAACTATTAAGTGTTAGTCATAAAGCAGCCCCATTACAAATAAGAGAACTTTTTGCTTTTTCCGAAGAACAGCAGTTGGCGATTATGAAACAGTTGAGAATGGATGGTATAATTCAGGAAGCGGTTGTACTCTCTACTTGTAATCGTACAGAGGTTTATGTATATAGTGAAGAGGAAAATGAGAGAATTGTTTATGATCGCATGCTGACTGTGGTATCTAACATGGCAAAGGAAAATCAAAAAGAAAATGACAGCAAAGAAGAAGATTCCTTTGGCGGATATTACCGTTTGTACCATGGTGAAAAAGCAATCCATCATTTGTTTTCCGTAACAGCGGGGCTAGATTCTCTTGTCATAGGGGAAGATCAGATTCTTGGACAAGTAAAAAGAGCCCATGCGTTTGCAAGAGAGCATAAGCAATGTGGAGTTTATCTCAATACTTTTTTTCGTTACGCGGTAACGGGTACAAAAAAAGTTAAGACACAGACAGATTTATCCAAAACTTCTGTGTCTACGGCTACTTTGGCAGTAAAAGTGTTACAAGAAGAATATCAAAGTCTTGTTGGAAAAAAGATTATGGTTATTGGGGCCACTGGAAAGATAGGTTCTATTGTATTAAAAAATTTACAATCGATAAATGGGATTAAACTTTATGTGACTATGAGAGGGATTTCAGCTGTTAAGAAGATTGATGATAGTTATAGTAATCGAAAAAATGGTTGTTGTTATGGGGATAGTTGTACTGGATATGAAATTATTCCATATGAAGAGAGATATCATTATATAGAGGAAATGGATGGTATCATTAGTGCTACCGCTAGTCCTCATTATACGATTACAGCAAGTCATCTAAAACGGTATTGGAAGGGAAAGAAGATGGTATTTGTGGATTTAGCAGTACCAATGGATATTGAACATGAAGTAGAACAGTTAGCAGGGATTTCTTGTTATCATATGGATGATTTAAGTCGTTCAGCTAGAGAGAACAACGAGAGAAAAAAAGAAGAGGCAATCCATGCAAAACGAATTTTAAGAGACTATGAAGTTCAATTTAAAAAGTGGTTTTTATTTCAGCAGTCCTATGAGATGATCGATGAAGTTACAAATTATTTAGAGCAAATGATAGAAAAAAAGGGAACGAAAAAAGTATTAAATCAATTTTTCTATCAAATGCGGGAAGCAAATGAACCAGAAATGTTTGCTAATTTTTTACAGGCTGTGAAACGATATCAGCAAGTAGAAATAGAAGAAAAAGAATAAAAATAAGGATAATGAAAAGAAGGAAATAAGAAAGGAAAAAAGAATGAGCCATACATTATATATTGTTGGTTTTGGACCAGGAAATTATGAACATATGACACAAAAAGCAATTGATGTCATGAAACAAGTGGATGTGATTGTAGGATATACCACATATGTAGAGATCGTGAAAGAGTATTTTCCAAATCAGAATTATAAAACCACACCAATGAGAAAAGAAACGGAACGCTGTATCTTTGCAATTGAAGAAGTAGAAAAAGGAAATGATGTAGCCTTAATTAGCAGTGGGGATAGTGGAATTTATGGGATGGCAGGAATTGCATTACAATTAGTGCAGGAAAGAAAAAGCGATATTCAAGTGGAAGTAGTATCTGGAGTGACGGCGGCAAGTGTTGCAGCCTCTGTCCTTGGAGCACCATTAATGCATGATTTTGCGGTAATTAGTTTAAGTGATTTAATGACACCCCTTCCGTTGATTATGAAGCGAGTGGAATGTGCTGCTATGGGAGATATGATCGTTTGTTTTTATAATCCAAGAAGCAAAAAGAGGAATGATTATATTATCGAAGCAGCAAAAAAAATGTTACTTCATCAAAAAGGAAGTATTCCTGTTGGCATTGTACGCCATGCAGGACGACCTGAAGAGGAGAGTTTTCTTACAACTTTAGAGGAATTAGCGAACTTTGAAGCTTGGAAGGAAGAACAAAAAAATAAAGTGGATATGTTCAGTATGGTAATTGTTGGAAATTCTACTACTTATGTGAAAGATGGAAAAATGATCACTCCAAGAGGATATAAGATTTCTTAAAATCCATAATAACGAGAACTTTTCTTGCTTTTACTAGAAGGAATTGTTTAATGAAAAAGAGATAAGATTTTAAGATAAGGAAAGAGAAGTAGGAGAATAGAATATGAAACAAACACTTAGAATTGGAACAAGAGAAAGTAAACTTGCTCTTTTACAGACCGATATTGTGGTGAAAAAATTAAAGGAATGTATTCCACAATTAACAATTGAAGTGATTCCCATGAGCACAAAAGGCGATCAAATTCTCAATCGTTCATTGGCATCCTTTGGTGGAAAGGGTGTCTTTACAAAGGAATTAGAAGTAGCCTTATTGGATAAAAGCATTGACATTGCGGTACATAGCGCAAAAGATATGCCAATGGAGTTTCCAAAAGGGCTTCAAATGGGGGCGGTTTTAGAGAGAGAAGATCCTTCCGATGTGCTGGTTACGATGGATGGTACGAAAATTGCCGACATGAAGGAAGGGAGTGTAATCGGAACAAGTAGCTTAAGAAGGGAACTCCAAATCAAACAGCTAAATGAAGGCGTTCAAATTCGTGTATTAAGAGGAAATGTACAGACTCGTTTAAGTAAACTAGAAAGTGGTCAGTATGATGGAATTATTTTGGCGCGTGCAGGATTAAATCGTTTAGGAATTGAGGCTTACCCTAAGACTAAATATCATATGGAGACCTTGTTATCTGAACGTTTTTTACCCGCACCAGGACAAGGGATTTTGGCAATTGAATGTCGAGAAAATGATGAAGAGGTCTTGGCTATTTTAGAAACCATTCATTCAAAAGAAGGCGCGGAGATGTTATTTGCAGAAAGAGCCTATTTACAAACATTAAATGGTGGATGCAATGCGCCTGCTGGTGCTTATTGTCGAAGAGAAAATGGAAAACTTGTGATGGAAGCTATGTATGCAAAAGATGGAATCCATACAAAGTATGCGAAGCAAGAACTTGAAGTGGAAACTTTTGATAGTGAAGGAGATGTTGATAGCCAAAAAAGTCATACAGATTCGTTCGCAAAACAATTAGGAAAGAACTTAGCAGAGCAAGTAAATATTGGAAAGGTATATTTAGTTGGTGCAGGAGCGGGAGATGAAGGATTATTAACAGTAAAGGCAAGAGATTTATTACAAAAAGCGGATGTGATTGTATATGACAGTCTGATTTCCACCTCCATTTTGCAAGAGACAAAGGTAGATTCTGAATGGATTTATGCAGGAAAACGTTCGAATAATCACCATTTGCCACAAGAAGAGACGAATGAAATCCTTTGGAAAAAGGCAAAAGAAGGGAAAATGGTTGTTCGATTAAAAGGTGGAGATCCGTTTATTTTTGGACGTGGTGCAGAAGAAGCGCTTGAGCTATTAGAACATGGTGTGGATTTTGAAATTGTTTCAGGTGTATCTTCTTGTTATAGTGTTCCTGCCTATGCTGGAGTTCCTGTTACTGATCGAAGATATGCTTCTTCTTTTCATGTGATTACAGGGCAAGAACAAGTAGGAAGAGCTATGGATCGGGTCAATTATGAAGTTCTTGCAAAAGAAGAAGGAACGCTTATCTTTTTAATGGGGGTAAAGCGATTAGAAGAAATTTGTAATACGCTCATTCAATATGGAAAAGATAAGAATACTCCTGCTGGTATTTTCTCAAAAGGAACGACAAGACAACAGAAATTTTTAACGGGCACGTTAGAAACACTTCCAAAGATTGTAAAAGAGAAAGGGATTGCTATGCCAGCGATCATTGTCATTGGTCATGTTGTTTCTTTTTCTGAGCAATTACAGTGGATGAAAGGAAATGCTCATTTTAAAAAGAGAGTGCTTTTAACAGGAACGAAGCTGTGGTGTGAGAAAGCGAAGGAAAAAATAGAGCAGTTTGGAGCACAGGCAATTCCTTTTAGTTTGATTCGTGTAGAGGAAGAGAAAGAGGAAATATTACGTCCTCTCTTCCAAAGACAAGAAGACAAAAAAGGGATTGAGAAGTTTGAGTGGATTGTCTTTACAAGTCGAAATGGAGTAGAACTTTTTTTTGAACAGTGGAAAAAATACAGAAGAGATATTCGAGAACTAGCAAAATTTAAGTTTGCAGTGATTGGATCAGGGACAGCGGATACACTTAGAGAATATGGAATTGAGGCTGATTTTGTTCCACAAAAATTTTCAAGTGAAGATATGGCAAAAGAATGGGTAAAAACACTTTCAAAAGAAGAAAGAGTTCTTTTATTAAGAGCAAAAGAAGGTTCTATGGCATTGCCAAAAGCCTTGAAGGAAGCTAGCATTATTTATGAGGATATTCCTCTTTATCATATCGTTGGGGAAGAGAAAAAGAGGGAAGAATTAAATCGAGTGCTAAAAGAGGTAGATTATGTTGCTATTGCCAGTGGTTCGGCTGGAAGAGTATTTGCCAATATGATAGAAGAGGGGGAAAAAGAAGAAACAAGTTATCAGATTTTATCTATTGGAAAAGAGACGACAAAGACATGTGAAAATGCAGGTTTAACTGTTCATAAAACTGCAAATATTTATTCTATCGATGGAATTTTAGAATTGTTGAGAGAAATGCCATGAGAAGATTTTTAATTACATTAGGATTTATGACAAGGATTCCTGTCAGTCAAAATATTCCGTTTCAAGAAGGAGATTTAGAAAAGGGAATTGTTTATTTTCCAATGATTGGTTTGTTATTAGGAGCGATTTCTGGATTTTTTTATAGCATTGCCATTTGTTTTCTTCCAAAGGCATTAGCAGTATTCCTTGCTATTATAAGTAATTTATTTTTAACAGGAGCATTTCACCTTGATGGGCTTTGCGATACAGTAGACGGCATTTATTCTGCTAGAAAACCAGAGAGAATGTTAGAAATTATGAAAGATAGCCATATTGGAACCAATGGGGTAGCTGCTTTAGTTATAGATTTGGGATGGAAATATATGGGGATCTTTTTGAGTCCAGCTCCTGTAATAACGATTTTACTTCTTCCAGTTGCAGGGAAAATGGTACAAGGAGTGATGGGATATCATGCAATTTATCCAAGAAAAGAAGGATTAGGGCTTTTTGTTGGAACGGTGACAAAGGGGAGAACTTTGGTTTGTTATTTCCTTGGAACTTGTTTTTTGGCACTTGGGATAGGTTTTATCAGTGTTATGGAAAAAGAATCGATCGATTGGCTTTCACAATTGCAAATAAATCAATGGCAATTTTTTTTCCTAGGAAGCGGCGTTGGGCTGATTATTTCATTTTGCCTACTTGGAACTGCCATTTGGTTTCGAAAATACATTGAAAGAAAAATTGGAGGTATTACAGGAGATGTAATGGGAGCGTCTTCTGAACTTTGTGAAATGGTATTTTTATTATTTCTTTCTGCCATTTTTGTAAGATAATGCAATAGAATGAGAGAGAAAATCATTAAAAAAGTGTATGATAAAAATATAGGATAGAAAGAAAAGTTAAAAAATAGAGTAAGTGATGAATGGGTGCGGGAAGGAAATAAACATAGAAAGAAGTAACGGCAGATGGTAAAAGAAGAACAATATGAATATGCGTATGAAAGAGAATTGAAAAATTTAATCTCTTCGATAGAACCAATTTGTAAAGAGTATATGGAAGAAGTAGAAGCACATTGGGACACTCTTTGTAAGCCTTTAAAGAGTCTAGGACGGTTAGAAGAGCTTGTCATCACTCTTGGTGGAATTCGAAGAAGTGAATATCCAAAGAGTCGAAAGAAAGCAGTTATTATCATGGCAGGGGATCATGGAATTGTAGAAGAAGGAATTTCACAAACAGGGCAAGAAGTTACAAGAGCAGTTGTAGAAAGTATGACAAGACAATCCTCTGCTGTATGTGTTATGGCACAGTTAAATCAAGCAGATGTGATTCCTGTAGATATTGGAATGGCAATGGATTCAAATGAAAAAGGAATTATAAGAAAAAAGGTGCGCTATGGAACAGGGAATTTCTTAAAGGAAGACGCTATGACAAGAGAAGAGGCTTGTCTTGCTATTTTGAATGGAATTGAATTAACAAAAGAGCTTGTATCAGAAGGATATGATACGTTTGCCATTGGTGAAATGGGAATTGGAAATACAACTACAAGCAGTGCGTTATGCTCTGCCTATTTTGGTTGTGATGCAAAAGAGGTTACAGGAAGAGGAGCTGGGCTTTCAAAAGAAGGAGTTAATCATAAAATACAAGTGATCAATGAGGCGATTGCAAAAAGAAAACCAGAGAAAGAAGATGTGCTTGATTTGCTATCAAAAGTAGGAGGACTTGAAATTGCTGGAATGGTTGGTTGTTTTTTAGGAGCTGCACTCTATCGTAAGCCTATGTTTATGGATGGATTTATTTCATCGGTATCGGCTCTTCTTGCAATAAAGCTATGTCCAACTTGTAAAGAATACATATTGCCTTCTCATTGTTCCAAAGAACCTGCAGGAAAGAAGGTGTTATCTGCTATTGGAGTAGAACCATATTTTCAGTTGGATATGTGCATGGGAGAGGGGACAGGTGCTGTTATGGGATTTTCTATTTTAGACTATGCATTAGCGTGTTATAACAAAATTCCAAAGTTTAAAGAAAATAAAATTGAACCTTATGTTCCATTAGAATAAATGAAAGAACAAAGTGTGCTTTGTACACTTTGTTCTTTTTTTATTTACCGAAAGACAATGAGCCATGTGAGAACCTTTATGTTATGCTTATTTTTGACTTAGATAACTTTAAAGCGATTAATGATAATGGAGGGCATTTAGAAGGGGATGAAGTGCTTAAAAAGTTTTCCCTTTGCTTAAAGAGAGGATTTCGAGCCAATGATATTATAGGAAGAATTGGTGGAGATGAATTTGCTGTTTTAGTAAAAAAAAGAAAAATAATACATAAACTCATTTTTAAAACAAAAAGATAAGTAAAATTTTATTAAGCGTAATTCGGGTTGAAATGCGTGATAAAACTATTTTATTGTGAAATATGCATAAAAAATAGTGACGAAAAATGTTGAAAAGGTAAAAATATATATTTGTGCTGATAAAAACTTGAAAATTTTACTAAAATTTGCTAAGATGAATTTACTAAAAAACTCAAGGAGGAATCAGTATGAGAGTGAAAAAAGTGATTGTGGCAGCGTTAGTTTTAGCTATGACGACGGCAACGGCGTTAACTGGATGTGGTGGTAAAGGTGGAGAAGCGGCTACTACAGCAGATGGAAAAGCAAAAATCCGTTTTGCATCATGGGATACAGCGGAGGACGTCGATCGACAGCAAAAACTGGTGGACAAATTTAATGCAGAGCATGACGACATTGAAGTAACGCTTGAGGCTTATGGAAGTGAATTTGATACAAAGATCAGTGCAGGAATGGGATCAGGGGATGCACCAGATGTTATGTATATGTGGGATTATCCATCCTATTATAAGGGGTTAGAACCACTTGATTCCTACATTGAGAAAGAAGGAGCGGAATATAAGAGCAATTTCTATGATACTCTTTGGTCTTATAACTCTTTAGATGGAGCGACTTATGGTATTCCAGTTGGATTTACAACCCATTGTCTCTTCTATAATAAAGATTTATTTAAACAAGCAGGGGTAGCGGAACCAACAAATGATTGGACATGGGACGATGTAAAAGAAGCTTCTAAGCAGATTTCAGAAAAATTAGATGGTATTAAAGGATTCTCTTTCCAGATGAAACCAGATCCTTATGATTTTGAAATGTATTTATGGAGTAACGGAAGCAGTTATGTTGACCAAGATGGTAATTTAGAAGGACGCTTGAATTCTGAGCAGTCTGTACAAGTATTGCAGATGTTCCAGGAAATGGAAAAAGAAGGATATGCGGTTGCAACAGAACAAACAGGTACCGATGAATTCCGTGCAGGTCAAACAGCCATGTATGTATATGGTTCTTGGGCAATCGACAGTTTAAATACAGATGGAGTAAACTATGGTGTTGTAACAATTCCATCTTTTGCTGGACAGGAAAAATCTAAGAGTATTTTAAGTTCTTCAGGGGTATCCATTTCAAAAGATTGTAAAAATAAAGAAGCTGCTTGGGAATTTGTAAAATTCTGGACAAGCGAAGAGATGAACAAAGAAAGAATTGGGCTAGAACTTCCAGTATTATATAGTGTAGTAGAATCAGAAGGTATTATGAAACAACCAGAATATGCACCATTTTATACAATGCTTGAACAAAGTGAAGGAACAACACCAGCAAGTTTCTTAATCGAAAGCTGGCCTGAGTTAAAAGATACACTTTCTCTTTCTTTTGAACGTATCTTTAATCCAAGTTCACTAGAAGATCCAAAAACAGTATTAGATGAAGCTGCTATGCAATAAGGCATAGCAGAAAGACTAAATGGGAGGAGAACCAATGAATAAGAAGTCATTTTGGAAGAAATCAACTCCATATCTTTTTATTTTACCGTGGATTATCGGGTTTTTAGTATTTACAGCAGGACCACTTATCCTATCACTTGTTATGAGTTTCTTTGATTGGCCGATTACTGGTGCGCCAGAATTTATTGGAATTGGAAACTATGTAAAGATGTTTACATCGGATCCACAGTTTAAAAAATCTTTAATTATCAGTTTAAAATATGCAGCGATTTTCGTTCCATTAAATATGGGAATTGCCTTATTTTTAGCGATGTTAATTACGCAACCAGTTAAGGGAGTAAAAATTTACCGTACATTATTTTATATTCCAGCTGTTATTTCAGGAGTAGCAGTATCTATTATTTGGGGTTGGATTTTAAAAGGAGATTATGGGGTATTAAACTATTTATTATCTTTACTTGGTATTAAAGGACCAAACTGGTTAGTCGATCCATCTTGGGCGCTTTTGGCGGTTATTATTGCCAGTGCTTTTGGTGTTGGTACGATGATGCTTATTTTTTACACGGATATTAAAAATATACCAAATGATATTTATGAAGCAGTATCGTTAGATGGGGCAAGCCCTGCAAGACAGTTCTTTAGTATTACATTGCCAATTATTACACCAACCATTTTATTTAACTTAATTACATCTTTAATTAGTTCGTTCCAACAAGTAACGCTTGTTATGTTGTTAACGGGTGGTGGTCCATTGAAATCGACTTATTTCTACGGACTTTATACTTATAATAATGCATTTAAGTATCACAAATTAGGATATGCAAGTGCCAACGCATGGGTTATGTTTATCATTATTTTAATACTGACAGCACTTGTATTTAAATCTTCTTCTGCATGGGTATTTTATGAAACAGAAGCAAAAACAGCAAAGACTAAGAAAAGAGGAGGGAAAAAGAAATGAGAATGTCAAAGAGGGCAAAAGTCATTATCTATATTTTATTGACTTTAGTAGCAATTTATTTTATGGCACCATTTGTTTATTTGTTTTTCTCCACTTTTAAAACAGAGGCAGAAGCCATTGCTTATCCTCCAAAGTTATTTCCATCAAAATGGCTTATTAGTAACTTTATAGAAGCATGGAACGCACAGCCATTTGGAACTTATCTGTGGAACTCAATTCTTGTTACCGTTTTAACAACTGCAGGACAGATTATTTCATGTTCTTTAGTTGCTTACGGATTTGCACGTTTCCAATTTAAAGGCAAGAATATTTTATTTATGATTTTATTATCTACGATGATGATTCCATGGGATGTAACAATGATTCCACAATATATGGAATTCAATCTCTTTGGTTGGATTAATACGTTAAAACCTTTGATTATCCCAGCATGGTTTGGTTCTGCTTATTATATTTTCTTAATGAGACAGTTTTTAATGGGAGTGCCAAAGGATTTTGAAGAGGCAGCACTGATTGATGGAGCGAATCAGTTTCAAATTTATTGGAAAATCTTTATGCCAATCTTAAAGCCATCTTTGATTTTAGTAGGTGTGCTTAATATGATCACGGTATGGAACGATTACCTTGGGCCATTGATTTTCTTACAAGACAGAAAAAAATACACATTAGCATTAGGACTTGCTTCTTTTAAAGGAGTTCATGAAACACAGATTATACCAATGCTCTGTATTACTGTTATTATGATTATTCCTCCAATTATCGTATTTATTATTGCACAAAAATACATTGTTGAGGGAACCGGTGGAGCAATTAAATAATGAAAGTATTCATTGTTTAAGATACGACACTGTTAAAAAGGGGTTGTTACAACTGGTATCCTTAAGTAGTAACAATCCCTTTTGTATGTAAAAAAGAAAAGCTAGGAGATAGAAATATGATTAGAAGAGTTATGAAAAGATGGGAAAATCCTATGTTAGAACATATCGGAAGAAGGGAGGCTAGAACGGCATTTTATAAAGATTCTTCTGAACATCGTTCTTTAAATGGAGATTGGAAATTTTGCTATTTAGAAGCACCAGAGCTGTCAAAAGAAGGATTTATGTTAGAGGAAACAAATTGTGATGAATGGGATACGATTGACGTGCCATCTGTTTGGCAACTCCGTGGATACGATAAGATGCATTATACGGATGTATGGTATTTATTTCCAATTCGGCCTCCGTTTGTTCCATCAAAAAATCCCACTGGAATTTATAGAAAAGTGATTACACTAGCAAAAGAAGATTTTCAAAATGATATCATTTTAAAGTTTCATGGTGTGGATAGCGCTTTTGATGTTTGGGTCAATGGACATCATGTAGGCTATAGTAAAGTGAGTCGTCTTCCAAGTGAATTTGATATTACTTCTTTTGCAAAAGAAGGGGAAAATACCATTGTAGCAAGAGTATATAAATGGTCTGATGGAACCTATTTAGAAGATCAAGATATGTGGTGGTATTCTGGAATTTATCGAGATGTGGAGCTTATTTTAGAACCAAAAGATGGTATTTTGGACTGTTCTGTTTTTGGAGATTTAACAGGAGAAGGGGAATGTCCTTATACCCATGGTTTATTAAAAGTAAATATTACAACAAAACAGGAAACAAAGGGGACATTTTTCTTAGAAAAAGATGGAAAAGTTGTTGTAGATGGAACGTTTGAGACAACAAAAAACAAGGCGATCATAAAAGAAATGATTCCAAACGTAGAAAAATGGACCGCAGAGACACCAGCTCTTTATACATTGACGGTACAGACAAAGAGCCAAGAAGTAAAAGTACGAGTGGGATTTCGAAAAATTGAATTAATCGATAATAATTTTACCGTCAATGGAACTGTCGTTTTATTAAACGGTGTGAATCGTCATGATTATGATCCGAAAGAAGGAAGAACGGTCACTTATGAACGGATAAAGGAAGATGTCATTCTTATGAAACAGTCCAATATTAATGCGGTTCGCTGTTCCCACTATCCAGCAAATGAAGTTTTTTATGATCTTTGTGATGAATATGGTCTTTATGTCATTGACGAAGCGGATTTGGAATGTCATGGATTTGAATGGGTGGAAAATTATGAGTGGATTACCGATGATAAGAACTGGGAAAAAGCCTATGTGGATCGCAGTGTTCGTATGGTAAAACGAGATCGAAATCATCCATCCATTATTATGTGGTCCATGGGAAATGAGTCCACGTTTGGATGCAATTTTGTAGAAACAGCAAAAGCCATTAAAGCTTTAGATGATACAAGACTTGTTCATTATGAAGGAGATTTTGAGGCAGAAGTAACGGATGTATATTCTACCATGTATACGAGATTAAAACCATTAAAAGAGGTGGCGGAGTATACAAAAAAAGGAAAGAAACCACACATTATGTGTGAATACGGTCATGCCATGGGAAATGGACCAGGGGGATTAAAAGCCTATCAAGATATGTATCGTAAGTACAAACGATTACAAGGTGGATTCCTTTGGGAGTGGTATGATCATGGAATTTATACAAATGACGGAGAACAGGAATATTATCGTTATGGTGGAAACTTTTCCGATTTCCCAACAAACGGAAATTTCTGTATCGATGGAATTTTAATGCCAGATCGCACTCCTTCTCCAGCATTATTAGAATATAAACAAGTAATTGCACAAGTGAGCGTTGAAAAGTGCTTAGGGAAAGAAAGAGAAGTTCTCGTAAAAAATTATTATGACTTTTTAGACTTATCTTTTGTCCAATTAAAGTGGCAAGTGACTGATGGAGAACGTATCATCGAAGAAGGAATTGTGGATTCTCTAACGGCAAAACCTCATGGAGAAGAACGGGTTTTCATTCCATTTAAAGCCTTTTCACCAGAAAAAAATGTAGATTATTATCTAAATATTTTTGTTGTTCAAAAAGAAGAGAATTTATATGCAAAAGCAGGGCATGAAATCGCAAAATATCAATTTCCTCTTTCTGTAAAACAAGTAGTATTAGAAGAAAGAGCCATGGGAAATCCACTTACCGTGACAGAAGAAGCTGGTATTTTAACAGTAAAAAATGATAGGATTTCCGTGAAATTCCATACCGTATTTGGAACGCTGTTATCTGTAGAAAGCAATGGAAACGTGTGGTTAAAGGAAGGTCCAGAGATGACCGTTTATCGAGCAACTATCGATAATGATATGTATAAAAAAGAAGATTGGATGAATAAACATTTTATCACAACAGGAACAGAACAATTAGATGCTTACCATTATGAGGCAAGAGAACAAGAAGTGGTTGTGACAATGAAAAAATACTTTGGATGTTATAATCAATCTTGGGGCTTTGAATGTGATTATGTCTATACGGTTTATGCTTGTGGACAAGTAAAAGTGGAATTGACAGGAAAAGAAGTACAAAATGGAAAATTAGAACCAGAATTTTTACCAAGAATTGGTGTCGTTATGAAAGCAGATCAATCTCTTCAAAATACCATTTGGTATGGAAGAGGAGAAGGGGAAAATTATCCAGATAGTAAAGAGGCTTGTCTTATGGGAATTTATCGAAGCACCGTAGACGATATGGGAACCAACTATGTGTATCCACAAGAAAATGGCCATCGGGAAGACGTAAGATGGTTTGGAATTGGAAATGGAGAACATACACTTCTTTGTACCATGAAACAACCGCTTGGGTTAAATCTAGCCAATTATACTGATGAAAGTTTAGAAAAGGCAAATCATCCATGGCAAATAGAAAAAACGGATCAAGTAATCATTCATTTAGACTATGCTCATTCTGGACTTGGAAGCAATAGTTGTGGAGAAGAGCAGTTAGAACAATTTAAAGTAAAACGCCAAAACTTCTCTATGTCCTTTGCACTAGAGGTAATCAAAACGGGTATGGAGATTGAGCAAGCAAGAAAACAATATCTTGACTAAAGAAAAGGAGCGAGAAATAATGATTAAGGAACGATTTTCAAAAACATTACAACCGTTTTTAAGTACAGATGATTTTTTAATCGTACAAGATAAATATGAGGAAGAAGAAAATCTTGCAAATGAAAGTCTTTTTTGTCTCACCAATGGATATTTGGGAGCTCGTGGCAGTTATGAAGAGGGAACAAAGAAAAGTCTTCCTTATGTCTATGTCAATGGGGTGTTTGATAAATCCGAAACATTTATGCGAGAATTAGCTACCCTTCCAAACTGGATCGGATTAAAACTCTATGTGGAAAAAGAGTTAATCGGAATCGAAAACTGTGAAATTTTAGAATTTTCAAGAGTACTCGATATGAAACACGCCCTTTTAGCAAAGAGATATTTACTCCGTGACAAAAAAGGAAGAGTAACTTTAATCGAAGGAGTTCGTTTTGTCAGCCGTGCCAATGTTCATCGAATGGGAATCAAAGTGTGGGTGACACCGCTCAATTATAGCGGAATTTTAGAAGTTGAAAATATTATCGATGGAACCATTGTGAATTTCTTAGATGCACCACGTTTTAAAGTAAAGCATACCTATCTCGTTGCTAATGAAAAACTTTCCGATGACGGAATTTATATGGAAGTAGCCACAAGAGATAACCACCTTCATGTCGGTGTTGGTTGTGCTGTAAAAGGATATCGTGATGGACAAGTAGTCGATAAAGAGCATCAATTTCATGCATTTGGAGAACAGGCAGTAGAGTTTATTGACTTTGATGTAGAAGAGGGAAAACAGCTAGAACTGGTGAAATATGCAAGTGTCTATACGGAAAGAGAAGTCCCTCATTTTTCCATTCATGATAAGGTGAAAGAGGAAGTAGAAATCTTTGAGCAAATAGGATGGGAAGAAGAAGTAAAAGCCCATATGGATATTTATGGAAAAATGTGGGAGCAGGCGGATATTCGCATTGAAGGTGATTTTGACTTAGATCGTGCCATTCGATTTAATATTTTCCACTTAATGAGCACAGGAAATGAAAAAGATGATCGTGTCAATGTAGGTGCAAAATTACTTCATGGAGAAGAATATGGTGGACACGCCTTTTGGGATACGGAACTTTTCATGCTTCCATTCTTCGCTTATGTCTTTCCAAAGACCGCAAAAAATCTAGAAAGTTATCGCTACCATTTGTTAAATGCAGCAAGAGAAAATGCAAAGAAAAATGGATATTTAGGTGCACAATATCCTTGGGAATCTGCGGATGATGGAACAGAACAGTGTCCAGACTGGACCATTGAGCCAGATGGAACGTGTTATCGTTGTTATGTAGCGGTATATGAACACCATGTAACAGCAGCGGTGGCTTATGGAATTTATGATTATGTAAAGATTACAGGAGATCAACAATTTTTATTGGATAAAGGTGCAGAAATCTTAATGGAAACAGCAAGATTTTGGGCGAGCCGTTGTGAATACATAGAAGAAAAAAATCGTTATGAGATCCGTCAAGTGACAGGCCCTGATGAATGGCATGAGCCTGTTAACAATAATCTTTATACCAATTATCTTGCTCGTTGGAATCTTCGTTATGTGCTATCTTTAATCGAACAATTAAAGAGCGATCACAATGAAGTTTGGAATCGTTTACAAAAAGAACTTTCCATTACAGAAGAAGAAATTGCTTTATGGGGAGAAATTCAAAGTAAAATCTATTTACCAAGAAAAGAAGGCACGAAGCTATTGGAGCAGTTTGAAGGATACTTTAATTTAAAAGAAGTTTTAATTGAAAAATATGATGAAAATGACTGGCCAATTCGCCCTGAGGCTTTAAAAGAGACAAAGACAAGTTTAACCCAGATCATTAAACAGGCAGATGTCGTAATGCTTCTTCATTTAATGGGAGAAGAATTCGACGAAGAAACAACGAAATTAAATTATGAGTACTATGAAAAACGTACGCTTCATGGTTCTTCTTTAAGCCCAAGTATTTATTCTATCATGGGATTAAAAACAGGAGATGATTCCAAAGCCTATCGTTATTTAAGAAGAGCAGCCTTTATTGATTTATTAAACCTTCAAAAGAATACAAGAGAAGGAATTCATGCTGCCAATGCGGGAGGCGTATGGCAGACTGTCGTATTTGGTTTTGCAGGTGTCTCCATTGATAAAGATGGAGTTTTAGAAATTGCGCCAACCATGCCAAAAGAATGGTTGAAATTAACATTTAGAATTCATTACGGTGATGCTTGGTTAGAGATAACGATCGATGAAAATAATCATGTAAATGTTGATGTATTAGAGGGTGGTTCGATTCAAGTAAAAATCAACAATCAACTTATGAATTTTTCATAACGGATTAGGAGGAACAATATGACCAATTATCTGGCAATTGCTGGACTAATATTAGTAACCATTATTTGGGGAGGAGGCTTTGTTGCCAGCGATATGGCACTAGAAAGTCTGACTCCGTTTCAGATTATGGCGATTCGATTCTTTTTAGGAACGGTATTGATGGGACTCATTAGTATCAAAGACCTAAAAGGAATGAAACGAAAAGAGATTATGGCGGGAATTTGCATGGGAATTGCTTTGTTCATTGCCTTTGCCCTACAAATCATAGGATTACAGTATACAACCCCATCAAAAAATGCATTTATTACGGCATTGAATGTTGTTATGGTGCCTTTTATTGCCTTTCTTTTCCTTCATAAGAAAGTGAGTAAAAAAGGAATTATTGGGGCGGTTATGGCGGTGATTGGTGTTGGGATTTTATCATTAAATGCGGATTTTTCCTTAGGACTTGGAGATTTCTTAACACTGATTTGTGCCTTAGGATTTGCATTCCAGATCTTTTTTACAGGTCTTTTTGTAAAAAGGTATCGTGCGACCGTATTAAATTTTATTCAGATGTGTACTTCTTTTGTGCTTTCTTTGTTCTTTATGTTTGTTACAGGACAATATCACTTAGAGGCAACAACAAAAGGTTGGCTTAGTGTTTTATATTTAGGTGTGGTGAGTACAACTATTTGTTATTTATTACAGACAGCGTGTCAAAAACATGTGGATGAGACAAAGGCAGCGATTATTTTATCTATGGAGTCCGTGTTTGGAACGCTATTTTCGATTCTCATTTTGCATGAAATGATTACGCTTCGTATGGTAATTGGATGTGTCATTATTTTAGTAGCGGTTATTATTTCAAATCTTGATGAACAAGCGCAAGAGAGTGCTATGGCATAGAAAAGGATAAAAAATAGAGAAAAGAAAGGATGGAAAACTTATGGGATATGAAGCATTTATTTTTGATCTGGATGGTGTTATTTGTCATACCGATGACTATCACTATAAAGCGTGGAAAGCTGTTGCAGATGAGCTAAATATTTACTTTGACGAAACGATTAATCACCGACTTCGTGGCGTGAGTCGTATGGAGAGCTTTGAAATTATTTTAGAGCGTTATGATGGAATCATGAGTGAGGAAGAGAAAATTCACTATACGACAAAGAAAAATGAAATCTATAAAGAACTTTTAAAAAATATGAGTCCTTCCGATTTATCAAAAGAAGTGAAAGATACACTCGATGAATTGAGAAATCGTGGTATAAAATTAGCCATTGGTTCTTCTAGTAAAAATGCAAAGTTTATTTTAGGACAACTTGGGCTTGGAGATTATTTTGATGCTATTTCTGATGGAAATAATATTACAAAGTCAAAACCAGATCCAGAAGTATTTCTAAAAGCAGCTGAATACGTTGGAAAAGCACCAGAGAAATGCATTGTCGTAGAAGATGCAAAAGCAGGATTAGAAGCAGCAATTGCAGGTGGATTTGCCTGTGCTGCTATTGGGGATGCTACAAAAAGTGGTCTGGCAAACTGGAATTTAAGTACTTTTTGTGATTTACTAAATATTTAGTAATAAAATAAAAATAAAAGGGTCTGTCCCAAAATAAAAAATTTATTTTGTGGCAGTCCCTTAAACAAGTGATTTGTTTGATAGGGGAAGATAAAGAAAAAATGCCAAAATACTTGTTTTGGTAATGGACTTGATAAGGCGATTAGGATATGGTAAAATTTTATCATATAAATATTCATCATAGAAAGTTAGGGGAATTTAGATGGCAACAATTAAGGAAATAGCAGAAAGAGCGGGAGTTTCAGTTGCAACTGTTTCCAGAGTTTTGAATTATGACGAGACACTAATTGTAAAAGATAATACTAGAAAGAAAATATTCGAAGTTGCAGAGCAGTTGGATTATAAAGTAAAAGATAAGAAGAAAAAGAAAAAGAAGTTGAAATTAGGTGTTCTTTATTCCTATTCTCTTGAGGAGGAGTTAGAGGACACCTTTTATCTTTCTGTTAGAGTGGCAATAGAAAAAAAGATAGAAGAAGAAGGATATGAAAAATATCAAATTCGCAGTGCTGATACAGCAGAAAGTATCAGTGGATTGGATGGGATTATTTGTTTAGGAACATTTAGTTATTCTATGGTGGAAAGAGTGCGCTCTTTTCAAAAGCCAGTAGTATTTGTAGATGCAGTAGGGGATCGAGAAATGTTTGATTCCATTGTAACCGATATGAATTATTCTGTTTTAAAGGTAATGGATTATCTCTACCAACAGGGACATAGGAAAATTGCTTTTATTGGTGGTGCTGAACTCGATGCGGATGGAATAGAAGTTCCAGATACTCGTCTTTCTTCCTATCAAGACTATATGGAGAAGCATGGGATTTTTGTAAAAGATTATGTAAAGATTGCGGGATTTGCGCCAAAGTATGGCTATCAGCTTACAAAGGAACTGTTAGAACTTTCCGATAGACCAACTGCTATTTTTGCAGTAAATGATTCTTTGGCGGTTGGTTGCTACAAAGCCATTCATGAAAATGGCCTTAGTATTCCAGAAGATATTAGCGTTGTGGGATTTAATGACATTTCGGTTGCAAAATATTTAGTACCACCGCTTACGACAGTACAGCTCCATATGGATTTTATGGGAGAACAAGCAGTGAATTTAATTGCAGAAAGAATTCTATCTGGAAGAGAAGTGAGCATGCAGATTTTAATTCCAGCAAAATTAATGATACGAGAAAGCGTAGCAAATATACAGGAATCAATGGAAAAGAGCAAGAGATAAAAAGGTAGAGAAATATGAATAAGCAGTTTTTATATGATATTTTGAAAGAAGTTTCCGTTTCAGGTTATGAAGAGCCAGTGCAAGAAGTAGTAAAAGAACATATGAGTTCCTATGCCGATGAAATTCGTTTTGACGAAATGAGCAATTTGACTTGTATTTTAAATCCACAAAGTGAAAGAAGGATTATGCTTTCTGCCCATGCCGATGAAATTGGACTTATGATCTCCAATATTACGAGTACAGGAAGATTGCAGGTAATCGATCGCGGTGGAATTATCCAAGGGACTTATCCTGGTCAACAAGTGAAGATAAAGACAAAAAATGGATTTGTCTATGGTGTTGTAGAGATTTATCGAGGATTAATGAAAAAAGAAAATCTAACAACCAATGATTTTAGTATCGATATTGGGGTAGAAACAAGAGAAGAGGCTGAACGATTGGTGGCATTAGGAGATCCAATTGTTCTCGATACGAATATATTAGAACTTGCTAATGGTCGATTTACAGCAAGAGCATTAGACGACAGGTTAGGTGTTTTCATTATTATGGAAGCATTAAAAAGAGCGAAAGAGTTAGGGTGTCAACATGGAATTTACTGTGCTTCTACGGTAGGTGAAGAGACAACAAAGAGTGGCGCTTATTGGACAAGCCAAAGAATTAAACCAGAGCTTGCCATTGTTGTCGATGTTACTTATGTGAGTGATACCATTGGTATGAATCCAGCAGAAATGGGGACAGTATTGCTTGGAAAAGGACCTGTTCTTTGTAATAGCCCGATTGTTGTAAAGAAATTAAATGAACAGATGGAACAATGTGCAAAACAGGCAAATATTCCAGTCCAAAGAGAGGCAGCAAGCCGTTTGTCTTATACCGATGGCGATAAAATTCATTTTTCCAATGACGGAGTGCCAATGGTACTTGTATCCATTCCTTTGCGATATATGCATAGCCCAGCAGAAGTGGCAGATGAAAAAGATGTGGAAGGTTGTATTGAACTAATTGCACAATTTCTCGCTCAATATAAAGGAATATGATAAAAGTAGAAAAAATGAGGCTATTATCCTTTTGTGATAACAGCCTCATTTTTTAATATTTTATTTAATACCAACGAACCATTGGGAAGTCATTGTTAATTCCTTTTGTTACAAGAATTTGGTGGAGATCAATAATTCCGTTGTGGAAAGTAGCAGCGCAAGCATTTAAATAAAGATCCCACATTCTTAAAAAGCGTTCATCAAACATTTGACGTTCTTCTTCTAAATGTTTATGGAAGTTATCTGCCCAACAAAGAAGTGTTTTGTTATAATGAAGACGTAAGTTTTCAATATCCATTGTGTGGAAGTTATCTTCTGCTAAACAGCTTAAAATTTCACGAAGACTTGGAACCGTTCCGCCTGGGAAAATATATTTTTTAATCCAAGGATCGCCAGCGTGTTCTTTTAAAGCACTGATGAAATGAAGAAGGAAGACACCGCCATCTTTTAATACTTCTTGAACGCAGTTAATGAAAAGTTGATAGTTTGGACGTCCAACGTGTTCTATCATACCAACACTAACAACGCGATCAAATTGGTAACCGCTCTTTGGAAGATCACGATAATCCATAATTTCTACTTTTAAATCATCTTGTAGACCTTCGGCTTCGATACGACGGTTAAATTCTGCAGCCTGTTCCTGACTTAGTGTGATACCAACGCCTTTTACTTTATATTTTTTGACGGCTTCAATTAAAAGGAATCCCCAGCCACAACCGATATCGAGAAGAGTCATTCCTTCTTTTAAATTGAGTTTTTCTAAAATATAATCGACTTTGTTTACTTGGGCTTGATATAGAGTATCATCAGGATTTTTAAAATATCCACAAGAATAGCTCATAGTTTCATCGAGCCATAATTTATAAAAATCATTTCCAATATCATAATGAGAAGTGACTTCTTTTTTCTGATTTCTTTTGGAAACGGAAGAGTGCATCAATTTTTTTAGTGCAGATTCATTGGTGGAGAATTTTCCCATCTGTCCTAAAAAGTGATCAAGAGCATAATAAAGATCCCCTTCAATTTCGATATTGCCGTCCATATAGGCTTCTCCAAGTGCAAGTGAGGTACTTGTTAATAATTGGGTTTTCGAAATTGGTTTTTTAAAATTCACGATGAATTCTGGATTCCCTTCTCCAATTAAATATTCTTTACCGTCCATTTTTACTAAAAATGGATAGTCTGTAAACTTTTTCAAAAATGTAATCATAATATTTTCCAAAGTTACTACCTCCTGAAATTCTATTTTATATTTTTTATCTTTTCTCAATGAGGGCACACAGAAAATAAGTCATAAAAGGGCTTATATAGGTGTGTAAAGAATTTTACGAAAAGTGATAAAAATAACTTTATTCGTAAAGTATTGCCTGAATTTATATAATATAGAACGTTCAAATATGAGAAAGAAAATTTAGAAAGAGTCATTTGAACATAATTATTATCTATTTTACTGGTATTAATAGGAAAAATCAATAGAAAGAAAAACGAAAAATAGCGTGA
>OBXV01000218.1_pt1 | contig 51918 bp, 48 predicted proteins | sample 1495451 | NCBI WGS metagenome assembly OBXV01 (sample SAMEA2580178, study PRJEB22360) | human gut metagenome | biome: human gut; feature: human-associated habitat; material: faeces | place: Denmark | collected 2008/2010 | reverse complement strand
CAAAGCTGAAAGCTTTCCGGAACCCCCAGCCTAGCTGGGGGTTTTCTGTGCACAACAAAAAAGGTGAGTTTTGTGACTCACCTTTTTTATTTGTTTCTTATTCAGAATCGATATCTTTTAAATCATCCTGAATCGCTTGCGCGTTCGGATTTTCCTGCGGTTTGAGTTCGCCGCCATTAGCGATGAAATCATGACGCTGGAAGTACGCTTCGCGCACCATAATATAAGGATCGGACGACTGACGCAGCAGACCATCGGAATCCAGCAGCTGTGCGCGGGTTTCGATCCCTTCAAGCGTCCATTTACCCACAGACATCGGCCAGGTCAGCCAGGAAAGAACCGGGTAAAGACCATCCGCCATATCACCACCGTCATCACGCAGCGTGAAGCTACCGTAGAACGGTAACTGAACGTATGGCCCATAACCCACACCATAATGACCAAGCGTACTACCGAAGCGGTGAGGTTCAGTCCGTTGCAGTTTCGGGTTCGCCATCCCTGCAACATCAATAAAGCCGCCCATCCCCAAAATGGTGTTCAGGAAAAAGCGGGTAAAGTGGACCATCCCCTGATAAGGGTCGCCCTGCAAGAAGTAGTTAACCATCACCGCAGGTTCTTCAAGGTTGCCAGTAAAGTTGCTCAAACCGTTACGCGCCGGTTGCGGAACATAATCACGCCAGGCGACAGCGACCGGTCGAACAATATACGGGTCTAATACATTGAAGTTGAAGTTGTACATGGTGCGGTTGAACCCTTCTAACGGGTCAGAACGCCCTTGCTGATCTGTACCGGAACTCGCACACCCCACCAGAAGCGTAGTTCCCAGAGCAAGCGCCGACAGGCGAAGCTTCATAAATGTCTCCCTGTTTTTTTATGGCTTATGCAGTTTGCCATCCATGACGGAACGATACCGTATCCGCCTGTTTAGGTGTGGGCGATTGTAACAGCACGTCAACTGATGTCCAGACGCCCTGATTTGCTGATTTGATCATAGCCTGGTAATCGCCGCCCTGTAGGCTACTTGATTCTATAGAAACAGAAAAAGGCAAACGCGGCCTTTTCTACATTTTCAGAGTAACTCCCGCCAGTTGCGAGCAAAAAAGCCGCTACGCTTTAGCTATACGTGCTAATTCAAGAGAAGAGACCATGGACAACGACAAAATTGATCAACACAGCGACGAAATTGAAGTTGAGAGCGAAGAAAAAGAGCGCGGCAAAAAAATAGAAATAGATGAAGATCGACTCCCCTCCCGGGCGATGGCAATTCATGAGCATATCCGCCAGGATGGTGAAAAAGAGCTGGAACGCGACGCAATGGCACTACTGTGGTCAGCCATTGCGGCGGGTCTGTCGATGGGCGCTTCATTACTGGCAAAAGGGATATTTCATGTCGAACTGGAAGGTGTGCCGGGCAGCTTCTTGCTGGAGAATCTCGGTTATACCTTTGGTTTTATTATCGTCATTATGGCCCGCCAGCAATTATTTACCGAAAACACCGTGACTGCGGTACTACCCGTCATGCAAAAACCGACAATGAGCAACGTTGGCTTACTTATGCGGTTATGGGGCGTCGTGCTGCTGGGTAATATTCTCGGGACAGGTATTGCGGCGTGGGCATTTGAATATATGCCAATCTTCAATGAAGAAACTCGCGATGCATTTGTCAAAATCGGCATGGATGTGATGAAGAACACCCCCAGCGAGATGTTTGCCAACGCGATCATTTCCGGCTGGCTGATCGCCACTATGGTATGGATGTTTCCTGCAGCGGGTGCGGCAAAGATTGTGGTGATTATATTGATGACCTGGCTTATTGCCCTGGGTGACACCACTCACATCGTTGTCGGTTCTGTTGAAATCCTCTATCTGGTGTTTAACGGTACGCTGCACTGGAGCGATTTCATCTGGCCCTTCGCACTACCTACTTTAGCGGGGAACATCTGCGGCGGCACCTTTATCTTCGCGTTAATGAGTCATGCACAGATTCGTAACGACATGAGCAACAAGCGCAAAGCAGAAGCACGCCAAAAAGCAGAACGTGCGGAAAACATTAAGAAAAATGATAAAAACCCGGCATAAATGGCGAGGGTTTAAGCAATCGAGCGGCAGCGTACTTACCCCGCAGTCCATTAGCGGGTATACTCATGCCGCATTGTCCTCTTAGTTAAATGGATATAACGAGCCCCTCCTAAGGGCTAATTGCAGGTTCGATTCCTGCAGGGGACACCATTTACACCTCTCCTGAAATCTACCATATCCCATAAAAAGCCTTTATAATCAGTATATACCCTTACTTATGTTACTCAAATAGTCGCCTTGATTCTCCTCAGGGGTACGTAAATCAAGTCACATTTGGGGGCCTATTTAGGGGCACATATTGGTCAATCTATTGCGAGGCCCCCAGATGCCACTGACAGCTCGACAAGTTGAAACAGCCAAACCCAAAGATAAAATTTATAAAATTGCCGATGGTGGTGGGCTCTACCTGCAGGTCAATCCTAACGGCTCAAAGTACTGGCGAATGAAGTACCACTATGCAGGGAAGGAAAAGAAACTATCATTTGGCACCTATCCAACTATTACATTGGCTGAAGCTCGCAAACGTCGGGATGAAGCCAAGAAAATACATGCCGATGGTAAAGACCCCGGTGAAGTCAAGAAAGCTAAAAATCTTGAGAAAAACCTTTCTGAAGGAAGAACTTTTGCCACAATCGCCACCGAGTGGTACAACGCAAAAGTTTCAGGCTGGTCGGCCAGCTACGCTGATTATGTCGACAGAGCATTCAAAAATAATGTGTTTCCCTACATTGGAAACAGACCCATCAGTGATATCGAACCTCTTGAACTTCTCGCAGTTCTTCAGCGTATTGAAAGCCGCGGAGCCTGCGAGCTAGCTAATAAAGTTCGCCAACGATGTGGTGAAGTGTTTCGGTATGCCATTGTTACAGGTAGGGCTCGATACAATCCAGCCTCTGATCTGGTTATAGCAATGAAAAGCCATAAACGAACACATTACCCATTCCTGCTTCCTCCTGAACTACCAGAGTTTTTGTACAAACTCGAAAACTACACCGGCAGTATTGTAACCCGTGAAGCTACAAAATTGTTGATGCTCACAGGGCTGAGGACCGTAGAATTACGTATGGGGGAATGGTGTGAGATCGATTTTTCCCAAAAAATATGGGAAGTGCCTCCGACCCGGATGAAAATGAGGAAGGAGCATATTGTTCCCCTCTCAAATCAGGCAATTCGGTCTCTCCAAATCCTTAAAGAACTGACGGGAAGATACAGATACATCTTTGCCGGAAGAAATGATGTTAACAGGCCTATCAGCGATGCAAGCGTCAATATGGTTTTGAAGAAGATTGGCTATGACAAAAAAGCTACCGGGCATGGTTTTCGTCATACAATGAGTACTATTCTACATGAGAAAGGATTCAATAGTGCATGGATTGAAATGCAACTTGCACATACGGACAAAAACAGCATTCGTGGTACATACAACCATGCTCGTTACCTTGAAGGAAGACGAGAAATGATGCAATGGTACGCTGACTACCTTGATGCTATTCGAAAAGATTCCCCAGCTATATAATCACTTGATTTTAAAGGCTGACTTAACGAAATACCTTGATAGTCATTTATCAGTAATCTAATAGTTAAGTCAGTCATAATCCCCTAAGTATCACTCCTCAATCAGTTTCAGCACATTGTTGACCTGTCTCCAGTATTCGATACAACCGTCAGTCAGCCTGCTGGCACGACGTTGCGACAGACCCGTTGCCTCACACATGACTTCCACGGCTTCCCACTTCTGTTCTGTCGTCAGAATTTCGGTCCAGAGCTACCTGAAGTACCTCCTTATCCAGCATGGTTTTGGCGAGCAGCGTCTTGAGGGGTCGTTCTCCTCTTCAGGTGTCTTAAGCCGCTTTACCTCAGGGACTTCTATTCCACCAAACTTCGGCGCCCGGTGTAGAAAGTAGCGTCTGAAATAGCATTCTTGCGGCAGAGTTCCCGGGCAGAAACGCCGGCTACGGCCTCGCGGAGGATACTGATAATCTGTTCGTCGGAAAACACTTCTTCATGGGGATACCCTAACGTTGCTGATGAAGACATTACTTACATCGTGGTATATTAATAAATGTGGGAGCAGGTCAACTCCACAATGCAGTCCACTGAGGGAAGAGATCATTAGGTGCAAAGGATCTACATTAGTGGCTGAAAACAACTAGAATTAAGAATTAAAAAGTTTTATCCTATATTAGTAAGTATTTTTGTTAACACTTTTGTAAGGATACTTTTTTGAGCAGCGAAAAAAAAAAGAAAGTTGGGTTAATGCTTGGGAATGGATTCACTATTGACCTCCTTAGCAAAATGGACAAACTTGATATAATTGACCCATCCGATCTATTTAAATATGGCGATATGGTTAAGTGGCCCGCCACTGGGGAACCCGGTTTTCTTTCTGCTCGATATTGCCCAAATCTATGGCGATTGGGTGCAAGACCCGGGCTAAATAGAACCGCATCATATCAAATAATAGAAGAATTAATCACAGTAATAAATTTATATGCAACTCTACCTCCAGAAACAATAAAGAAGAAAAATCAGGCAAGTCATACTCCATTGTCAAACATTTACATTTATGCTTATCAAGAATTAGTTTCATATTTAAGGGAGCTTTTCATTGATTATAACGAAAAAGTTTCCTCTGAAGATCTACGTAAGTTAGAAAGTGGCTGGCGAGACTATTTGATGAAACTGGACAAAAACGAAAACATAGAACGAGTTGATATTATAACTTATAACTATGACATTTATCTTGAGCGCCTTCTTGATTTACTTAATATCAGGTTTGACATCCCAAACATATCTGACGGGAATGCAAAGTTTAAAATATACAAACCACATGGCTCTATTAGCTTCTTGTATGAAGGATATATGTCAAAAGATAACTACAATATCCAAAAAGAGTTATCTTTAAATAATGGCGACATATCAAAATTCGAATGCCGGCATGAAAACTTAAGCCTTTACATGCCATTAATTCCAATAATACCGCCAGCAGGAGAAGCTCATCGTTATGCCCAAAACTGGGCTAATTCAATTAAAGAGTCTATTGAAGCGACGATGGAGTCGTACAACCCAAACGATGATTTCTTCATTTGTGGTATTTCATATTGGCATGTTGATCGTGCCGAAATTGATGCAATAATACGCAAAATAAACAGTGACGTTAATGTTAGAATGATTAATCCAGGAAATGTTGATGGTTTAAGTGCTATACTTGGAATGGTATTTAATAGTTATGTTCATCATTCATCATCTGAAGTTTTAAAGGAGCTTGCCTAATGGAAATTTTAAAGCGGGATTCAAACAGTATTAATATTGCTTCCTTTTGGGAGGGCTTTTCATTAGGCAAATTTAATTTTGATCCTCCTTATCAAAGAGATAGTGTTTGGGATGAAGAAAAACAATCATTCTTTATAGATAGTATACTACGTAACTATCCAATTCCCCCTATATTTCTCCATCAAAAAATTGATGATGACACCGGAAGAATCACGTTTGAAGTTGTTGACGGAAAACAGAGGCTCACTGCCATTGTTAATTTTATCAATGGCCAAATAACATCAGCAAGTGAGGAAGAAGATGATGAATTGACTGGTGTGTTTTTTTCCGATTTATCAACTTCTAAATATGCAGAAGTTAAAAAATTATTCTGGCGATATCAGATGCCTATAGAGTACATTGATACTGAAGACGAAAGAATAATTGATAGTATTTTCGACAGGCTTAACAGAAATGGTGAACGACTTAACGGACAAGAGTTAAGGAATGCCAAATATCATGATACTGATTTTTATAAAAAAATAGTAGAATACTCACAACGTGAATATTGGCAAAAATTGCTAGAGCACGTTGATAAAAAGAGAATGGAAGACAAAGAGTTTGTATCTGAATTGATATTCACAATCCTTGAGGATGAAGTATTTGGTGCAACTCAAGACATAATTGATAGTCTTTACGAGAAGTACTGCACCAAGAATGGTGATGAAACAAATGAGGCATTTTCTATTTTTGAAAAAACAACTGACTATTTAGTTGATATGAATATTGATTTCAAAAGTCATAAAGCAAGCGGTGTTAGTCACTTATACGGAATCTTCAGTTATGCACTTTATTGCAGTAACAATAATGTTCCTGTAGAAGAAGCGTCAAATAGACTTTCCACCTTCCTGGATAGCTTGTGGGAAAAAGATACACAACATAATGCGGAATTAAGAAGAGAATATAGAAAAACTATGAGTTCTAGCACAAAAAGCAAAACCCAACGCTCACGTAGAATTGAAGTGCTTTTAAATCTACTTCACGATTAAACTATATAATAGTAGGAGTGAACTTCGCTCCTGCTTTTCTCACTCTATCTTTTATTATTTCTCTTTGAGATATGAAGTAATACTTTAAAAATATAAATCACATTCATCGCATATGATATTGTGATATCCCCACATGGTGCATGTTCGTAGTCTATCCCTCAGGCAAATAATAATAGAAAGTTAACCGAATTAGTTATACTCTCACCCAGATATTAGGATGGCTAAATCAACATGAGTGCAAGGATCGTCTTGGGGGAAACATTGGCACTGTGTGATGGCTCATCATTAAAAAATCAGTTTATATCAAAAGTAAATGATTACAGAAAAACTATATTTATAGATAAAGAAAAAAGCATTTAATTACTTCTTAAATATGATAATTTAACTCTGTGAAATGATACTTTGACTTACTTCCAATTATTAAATATCCAATTATTAAACCACGAGATTCATGCATTACCATGATCATTTAAGAAAACAAAAGTCCGGCCTTTGCTCTTATCAACCACTACAATTCATAAAGAAATCCTGTTGATGCAAAAAAAAGACATTGATCACAATATCGAGTTAATCATTTGAAAGTTTATTACTTACATTGAAAAATTTCTCAGTATCAGATATACCAACGTTGAGGGCTTCCCTCTTACATCTCAAAAGGATAACTATCATGGGTCTTAAACCAGGTCCAAAACCAATTGCTAAATCGACAGGAAAACCGGATCAACGCCGACGAGATAATAAAGATACTCCTGGCAACACTCCGGGACTAAAGCCAAGTAAGTCCACCGGGAAGTAAAAAATCAGGGTATAAATAAGTTATTTATACCCTGACTACATATCCAGTTTACTGAAGGTGTTTCTGCAGCCAGATGCACGTTCCTTCTGTATCATACGCCTGTGCCCCATACCCTGTAGCAAGCAAAGTCTCTGGTAAATACTCGTCATATTTATCCAGGTACTTGTCAGGAACAACTGCAGCAAGCTCAAACTCTGAAGGTAACCCCGACAATAACATTTTCTTAAGTGCACGCTGAACAGAGGCAACGCCTGAGCCCTCTACCTCTATCACACCTGCAAATGAACTGGCTTTAAAGCCACAACGTATAAGCAGGGACGTAATTGTATTGACAATTTTATCCCCCATCCACGGGATCACGTAGCAGTTCTGACCACTGGCAATAAAACAGTGATTTTGTAGATTGTAGCGTTGGAAGTTGTCACTTCCTTCCGCGAAGAGGCTTCTGGCTGCGGCATCAGCATAATCAACTCTCTTGTTGCCTACCGCGATACGGTAATCATTTTCCCTGTAGATAGCGAGCATCTCCTGGCGAACAACATCATGAACAGACATCCCGCTACCACTGAATAGTGGTGGCTGCCCGCCTTTAGTCGCCTCAACATAGATAGCTTTTTTTCAACCTCGATCTCTGTCACTTTCCAGCGCTGTCCGCCGAAGATGATGTGCTGCTCCGGCAAAAGTGGGGAGTCTACAGGCACTGTGCCAAGAGTTCGGTTTCCCGTTACAATGCGAAACTCCTCAGATGTATTGAATACGGCATAAAACGTGTAGTGATTAATCAGCTTCTCCCCCTCAGCCCCGACAACTATTTCACCGCTGGCTAGTTGAGTGAGCAGGCCACATGTCCCCATATGTTTAAGCAGACTTTTGAAGTCATTTATATCCACATTCCGGAACGGACCTGTCTGGCAAAGTTGTGACCAGAGCTGATCGGCACGAACACCTCCCCATTGCGCAGTAATAGCAAGGATCTGGTGTAGTAGTGTGGAGTAATGTTTCTGCCGGACATCTGCAGGCTCGAACCAGCGCTTAGCGATCATCAACCTGATCATTGCCATCGCCTGAACCAACTGCAGCCGTAAATGATCCACAATGCTGCTGGTTGCGGTAAGTTCAGGTTCAGTAAATATCATTCTCAGCACAGATGGGGAATCGCGCCGCCCTGAACGTCCCATGCGTTGACGCAGACTGGAAACAGAATGCGGAGGTGTCACTTGTATGACAGACTGCACCTTACCAATATCAATACCCAGCTCCAGCGTCATTGTACAAACAGCGGTTGTGGGCAAATTCCCTTTCTGCAGTCTGGCTTCAAGCGTCTCACGTAACTCCCTGGCAAGGGAGCCATGATGAGGAAAGAATTCATTAGGAACGACATTTGCTTCACACATGTCGCTCAGTGTTGCCGCTATGCTTTCAGTACGCTTTCGACTGTTAGCAAAGACCAGGTGGGAATCGCCACGACAGAGCCTGAAAATATCCGCGCAGACGAGCTGTTCAGCAGAGCTCTGGAGCTCTTCCCCTTTTTCGGGCACCCGCTCAAGATAACCTTTAACCTGAACCTGTAGTGTAGCGGTGCTATTACTGTCTGTTACCGTTTCACAAGGTAATCTCTTATCCGGACGCAATAATTCTGGCACTTTTTCCAGCTCTTCCAGAGTGGCACTCAACGCGACACGGGGAACTGGATTTAACTGGCGTCCCAGCACATGGTCAATTCTATTAAGCAGCGAAAGCAGTTGTATACCACGCTCTGAGCCAATAAAAGCGTGGAACTCATCAATAACAATGTATGCCACTGAAGAAAACGCCTGTTTGAGCCAACCCAATGAGTTTATGAGCAAAGACTCAAGTGATTCAGGTGTGATAAGTAAGATACCTGACGGGCTTGTCCGTGCTTTCTTCTTTTTGCTTTGTGGTACATCTCCGTGCCAGGGCATCACTTGCATTTCCAGGGCTTCCCCAAGGCTCTCAAGACGACGGTGCTGATCGTTAATCAATGCCTTCAACGGACTGATATAGATAATGCCAAATCCACCAGTGAGATCTGCAATCGCTGAACAGGCAGGAAGAAAGAAAGCCTCTGTTTTACCCGCAGCTGTACCTGCACTAATTAGTACATCACGATCACGGGCTAAAATTGCCGGAATAGAGCTCTCCTGCAAGGGCCTTAATGATGACCAGCCCTGCTTATAAACCCACTTACGGACACGGGGATCGAGACTATTGTAGGCACTGCTCATAGTCTGAAATTCGCCAGGCCATCATCGTCATCACTTTCCTCCACAATGGCATCACCCATATCGCTGGGCTTGTCTTCTTCAATCGCCACCCCCTCAATGAGAGCTTGCCAGTTCATCGTTCTGTTTTGTTCCAGCACAGCCAGCATATCCAGAAAACCTTTTATGGTATTGCGGGGAGTTCGAAAGTAAGCATCTCCGATGGTTTTGCTGCAGTGATGCAGAAACCCGGTCAGAGCATCATCTGGCACCAGATAATTTGCGGGATCTCCACCAGCATAAACATGACGAAGGTTTTTCAGTAAAATATACAGTTCCTCAGGAGTGAGGCTGGCAAGATGCAGCGTGGGAGACGAGTAGTCAATCACGCCCGCTTTCTGTGCGAATCGGTTTGCTGCCAGACGCGACTTGTAGTGATTTAATGAATTTGGTCACCTGAACAGAGGTGATATGCTCACCTCAGAACAACACAGTGGCAAATACCGCCAAAACTATGGATGTCGGTCTTTCCACGATAGCAAGATGGGTCAAAAAACTGCAGGATAAGCGTCAGGAAAAAACACCAAAAGTCTCCCCCGATAACTCCGGGACAAATCGAAGTACCTGAGCTTAAGAATAAACTACAACGAATTGAAATAGAAAAAGAAATATTTTAAATGGCTACCACGTTCTTGATTTCCAACTCCCTGAACCGTTCTCGATCATCGGGAAACTCAGGACGCGTTATCCTGTGGCCACTCTCTGTCACGTGTTCGGTAGTTATCGCAGTAGCTACAAATACTGGAAAAATGTTCTGGAAAACCAGACGACAGACGATCTGTATTACGAAGTCAGGTACTTGAGCTACATAGCATCAGACACGGTCGGCCTGAGTAAGAGGCATCGCCACAATTGCAAACCAGAGAGGCCATCAGATAGGCCGCTGGTTTGATGGCAGGCTTATGAAAGATTTGAGGCTGGTCAGTGGCCAGCCGTCGGCTCACCGGTACAGGTTTGGCAGTCATGAACGTGTTACTATCCCTAAGCACCCTTAACAGCAATTCGCTGTGACAGAGCCAAATCAAGTATGATGTGGCGACATAACAAATTTCTGCACAGGTAAACGATGGGGATACCTGGCAGTGGTCCTTGATCTGTTCGCAAGAACGCCTGTGAGATGGGCGATATCGCTCTCAGCGGACAGCAGACTGACTATAAAAGCGCTGTAGCTGTAAATATCGTGGGAAACTCGTGGCAAACCAGAATGTCGTCCAAGGAAGCCGTTATACAAGCCGGAGGTTCCGGCAAGCACTATGGCTATACCTGATCAGGCAAAGTATGAGTCGTGGGGAACTGTTGGGATGCAATCCAATGGAACGCTTCTTCAGGAAGTCTGAAGATCAAATGGATTCCAGTACAAGTTATGTAAGCTTCAGCGATGCAGTTCACGTCATAACGGATTATATCGTTGGGTATTATAGTGCACTCAGGCCTCACGAATAAAATGGCAGGTTACTACCAAACGAATTGGAAAATAGATACTGGAAAAAATTTAAAATCGTGATCATTTTTTGTTGACCACTACAAACATTTATGTTTTTTTATGCTAATGAAGTTATCCTTCCTTTCTGCTTGGTTGTCTCATTCATACAGATATCTGGAAGACATAACTTGTTGTGAAAAGTAGATGCTTACCGCATGTCTGATGCACTTTTGTATAAAGGCAAAGTATTTCAGAAAATGGAAATGATTATATGAACAACACAGACTCATTAGAAAAAATAATCAAACATCAACAAAACAACGATCCAAAATACCCTGGCCAGGAGCATCTGTTGATACAACTCTGTATCCGCGTAAACAAAAAAATACAGAATAATATATCGAGTTTACTCAGTGGATATGGAATAAATTATTCAACATATATGGTTCTTACCATATTATCCACAGCAGATAATCATTGTCTTTCGCCCTCAAAGATAAGCAGAGAACTCCAGTTTACCAAAACAAACATTACCCGCATTACAGATTTTTTAGAAAAAGCAGGGTATATAGAAAGAACTGATAGCAGAGAGGATCGCCGTGCTAAAAAAATCAGTCTGACATCAGATGGTCTGTCCTTTATTCAGAACGTCAATATTGCACAAAGTCTGCACCTGAAAGAAATCTGGAGCCCGCTGACCCATGCAGAGTGTGAACTGTTTGAAGACATTAATAAAAAATTACTGACGCATATTGCTGATGTGTGTCCCTAAAGCATGAAGAGTTTGAGGAAACTGAAGAGCTTCAAGCAATGAATCATATAATAAGCAGGCATAAGAGCGACATAACTACAGGCGGAAACAGCGATACAAGAAAACTACTGGTTTAGGTCACAATGCAGCAAAATGACAAACTCATACGACGGTTCTTGTGAATGATGCGGTGCCTAACCCGCAAATATCAGCATGATTCACCGTAGAACTTACTGATACAAGATAACGTAATGATTGAGCTTATCTCATATGGGGTAACGCGCAATAAAAATAGTTGCAAAATTGTTTATAATTGTTCAATCTATCTTATTTTTATTAATATAGTTGAGCTTCTCAACACATTACTTTAAAGTTCTACACTAAAGGGAACAAAATTATCACAACGGATATGGAGATACTTTCAGGCCAGTCAAACCGGTTTAACTGATATGGTTGAATACACGCTTGACTATGAATGGTTTATGGTATTCAGTCCCGATAACTATGGGGCCAGTTTTGTGTAGCTTTCAACTTTAGTTGTTTTCACTCATCATAGATGATGCAATAAAAACATCATTTTCTCACGCATTGCATATTGCTGGTATATCCATATCGCATGTAGCACAGAGTGTTGGCTAAATTATAGAAATATGATTTTTTATCTCATTGACAAAGAAGTTAAGGACCGAGAGATGAGTTTTAATACCACACACGAGAAATCTGAAATCTATCGTCTAATCCTTAGAGAAAGTGAACTCATTACAGCATGGGTAAAATCTGGAGACACGCCGTCAGCAGTTTACGGAAAACTACGCGATAAAAACCCGGATATAATCTTTTCGATAAATGGCTTTTTATATAACCTACGTAACTTTAACTATGCACTATATGAAACAGCCACAAAGAACAAAAGCAAAACAAGGTTAATAATACTCAACCATTATGATGATATTGCATCAGCTATCCGTGCTGGTCATACGCTTAAAGGTGTTTACAAACTCGTATGCCCACATATAACATATAACTGTTTTATTACACAACTCAGGAAAACCTATCCTGACCTGCATTCTCAGGGTAAAGCGAATCGCAGCAACAAAAACAGAATAATAGCTAACTGATGATATATAAAATGTTTTACACTATATCTTTTATTGTAACTAAAATTCCTTTGATCCTACAAAAAGAAAGGTAAGAAGGGGTTTAAAAGAACATCACGAGACAACTGCTCTAGTTTTTTAAGCCCCCCATTAATTTAAAAAACAGATACCAAGCATGAATAAGATTATATAAATTTCATTACATACAATTCATTACTGTCCGGACAAATATTATTGTTTATAAAATATAACACACTAATTGTAAAGCTGTGAGGTCATGCTACTTTTAACAGAATTTTTAAACAAGAGGGAATGGGAGACCATTAATAATGCAAGAAACAAAAATCAACCGCAAATCTAACTGTACAAACTGCAATATTCCTGGATGTAAGCAAACCCCGTTTTGCAAGTACTGTCGTAGTGTCAAAGATATATCCGGAGCTAGACGCTCTTTATATCTCCATGTAGCAATATTCATCATTATTATTGTACTTACTATTATTTCAGTACTTTGACAAGCCTTTTTGCACCAACTGATGTACACAATCAGATTTCAGCCTGTCCGTAATAATTATATTTGATATTACATTAACGCTCTTTAACTGTAGGACAGCACAGCGTAAATTGTTGAATAGTTCATTCAAAAAATCATAAGGATAAAAAACCAACACTTAAAACATTGTTCTTTTTCAAGAACACATATTTAAATAAAATAACAAACCGCTACCAACTTTAAAACATTAAAAAAACTGTGAGAGATTACTCTGAAAAGAGTTCATAGCTTTTTAATAAACCATATAAAATAAACAATACATATGTTACCCCCCCAGCAAAAACGTGACAAGAACATAACACCATAAGCAGATACCATATAACCGCACACCACCATAACGAATTGGTCACTGGCTCATGACAAACCGTTCATAATTGCTAAAAATATTAATACACCATCATATAGACTTTCATGTCTAATGAAAAAAAATATTTATACTCCAGAATAGCCACAACCTTTATAAAATTCAGCTCATTAGAATATAAATGCATATGCCAATGAACAGAATACATTCTCATCCTTATTGAGGAACATACTGCCTGAGAGAAAAATCATCACTCAGACTTTGAAATAACATTGTCGAGTTCATATTATACAAAAGGGGAGTCATTCCCCTTTTTTAGCTTAGGTACTCAGTTTATAAAGAAATGGCAGAATACTCTGTGTTTATCCATGAGTGTTCCTTTTCCCAGGTGAATATCCATTTACGTACTGGTCCGGCCATCACGTTAAGGTAATAACTGTCATACCCGGCCATCGTCGCCACCGGGTGGTACCCTTTCGGCACCATGACCACGTCACGGTTATAGACCGCCATACATTCATCAAGTGTGCGGTCATCGGTATACACCCGCTGCATGCAGAACCCCTGTTCCGGGTTGAGGCGATGGTAATAGGTCTCCTCCAGATAGCTCTCCTGAGGCGGGTTATTCGTATCGTGTTTATGGCTCGGGTACGAACTGGTACAGCCTTCGTTGGTCCAGACCTCGACGACCAGCAGGCTGTCAGCGGGCTTGTCTTCCGGCAAAATATTATGCACATAACGCTGGTTGTGGCCGTTACCGCGCGCTTCGCCATCGATATCCTGAGGTGCAATCAACCGCGTCGGGTATGTCCCTTTTCCCGGAGCGGTACAAACTGCCAGCTCCAGTTTCGTCAGCGCCTTCACCTGCACTGCCTCCTGCGGGGTGACGTAAACCGCCCAAGGTTTGATGCGCTCGAACGGGCTCATCCGCTCCCCGATATCAGTAAACTGTGCAGAAGGAGTGCTGATGAAAGCGCGCCCGGCCACCAGCACCAGACAGCGCTCTTCACTGACAGCGGGCAGCGTCAGCTGCTGCCCTTCCTCAAGTTCATAGGCCTCAAAGCCAACATATCCCCATCCGGCGCTTTCCGGCGTGACAGACTGAGTCCGCCCCTCAGCGTTCGGCTGTTGCCAGCGTGATAACAGACGTGACATGTCACCTCCTCAGATAAGCCCGGCGTCGCGCGCCAGGCGGCTCAGATTGTTATATCCCAGACGGGCGTAGGTCAGCGGATGGGCGATCGCCGGGTCCTGTTCAGCCTCCACCACCAGCCAACCGTGATAATCCTGCGTTTTCAGCAGTTGCATAATCGGCGGATAATCCACGCAGCCGTCACCCGGCACGGTAAACACGCCGCTCAGCACCGCGTCGAGGAAGCTGGTTTTACGGTTTTTGACGTCCGCCAGCACGTCGGCGCGCACATCTTTGCAGTGAACATGATTGATGCGCGATGCCCATCGCTGTGCCACCGCCAGCGGATCGGCCCCGGCAAAGGTCAGGTGGCCGGTATCCAGCAGTAAACCAACCTCCTCACCCGTGTGGAGCATCAGGTTGTCCACGTCTTGAGCGGACTCAATCACCGTGCCCATATGATGGTGGTAAGCAATCTGTACCCCCTGTTGCTGCGTATAGCGGGCGAACACGGTGAGCTTCTCACCATACTCTTTCCAGCATTCCTGCGGGAAACGTGGGCGCAGGTGAACCGGCGTCTGCTGCTCACCGTGAATGCAGCCACTCACTTCCGCAAAAACCAGTACTTTTGCACCCAGCTCTCGCAGCAGCGTCAGATGCGACTGCACAGCAGCAATCTCGTCCTCTACACTGCGTTCCAACAGGCGGCCGGAATACCAGCCGGAGACCAACTGCAGGTCGTGGCGCTGCAAAATGGGGCCGAGCAGGCGCGCTTCTCGCGGGAATTTATTGCCCAGTTCGAAGCCGGCAAAACCGGCCTCTTTCCCTTCACTCAGGCAGGTCTCCAGAGATGTCTCCGCGCCCAGTGAAGGCAGATCATCATTCGTCCACGTCAGCGGGTTGATGCCCAGTTGTACACTCATTGTCGTCTCCATTATGCGTGTCCGCGCTCGCGCCACCAGGCGATAAGCTGCAGGTAGTTGTCCCGGATGCGCGCCACCAGCTGCGCATCGTCAATATCGTGTTTCAGCCATGCGCGGGAGGCATCGCCAAACAGCGTGCGCCCCACGGCGAAGCCTTTCACCAGCGCCTGCCCCGCGGCAGCTTTGAAGTCGGCACGCAGCTGCTCCGCCGGAGCATCCAGACCGAGGATCACCACGCCGCGGCAGTGCGGGTCCCGGCGCGCGATAATCTCGCTCAGTGCCGTCCAGCCTTCGGCGGAGAGCGGCGGCAGTTTCCACCAGTCGGGGTAAATGCCAAGGTTGTAGAAGCGGGAAATGGCACGCAGATAAAGTTCGTCACTGCGCGGCATAGTGGCGGGTAATATCACCTCCAGCAGCAGTTCATGTCCGGACTGACAGCAGGCGTGGTACACCTCGGCGATTTTCTGCTCCTGCTCCAGACGCAAGCCGTGGGCATCTTCCGGATGGAAAAAGACCAGGCACTTCACCACATGCTCCTGCGGCCAGCTGATAAGCTGGGTACCAATGTTACCGTGCTCCATCTCCAGCGGACGCGAGCCTGGCAGTTCAATGGGACGACCAATCCACCACCCTTCGCCGGTAATGGCGTTCAGCGCATCCTGACCAAAGGTGCCATCGCACAGCAGGCCGGCTTTCCCCTCCAGCCCGGCAGAGCTTGCCGCCTCTCGGCTGGCCTGCAGGATCAGCTGTTTCAGCGCCGGAATACGCTTAAGCGACGCGCCGCACTGCAGCGCCATATCTTCCAGTTGACTGCGGTGATCGAACGCCATCACGCACAGCTCCGGCCATTCGCGGCGGCGGGTGGTCACCCGGTGCAGATGGTTAAGACGCGGGTCAATGTCCGGGCGCGGAACGAGCGCGGCGCGGGAGAGGTAATCATCCAGCTCAATTTTGCTCGGCATCGCCGGTGCACAGCCGTGGCGCGAGACCACCAGCGCCCCACAGGCGTTGGCGTAGCGGCACGCCTGCTCCCAGCCCTCGTCGTTCAGGTAACCGCGCAGCAGGCCAGACATAAACGCATCTCCCGCGCCAAGGACGTTAAGCACCTCCACACGCACGCCGGTCACCGTCAGGCCGTCATCCAGCCGAGGTGGAATGGCATCGGTATACACCGAACAGCCCAGCGCGCCGCGCTTGCAAACCAGTGTCGCCTTGCTGACGTGGCGCACCTGCGCCAGCGCCTGCAACGTATCGGTGCTGCCCCCCGCAATGTGAAACTCCTCTTCGGTGCCGACAACGACGTCGAAAAGGTGTAGCACCTCCTGAAGTTCACGGGTAACCTGTTCGGCAACGATAAAACGCGTTTCGCCGTCTCCTAGAGAGGTTAGTCCCCACAGCACCGGACGGTAGTCGATGTCCAGCACCGTGCGCACGCCGTGACGGCGGGCGTAATTCAGCGCCGTCAGCACCGCCTCGCGGGTCTGCGGATGAGAAAGGTGAGTCCCGGTGATGGCAATACACCGTGCGGAGGCAATGTAGCTTTCGTCCACATCGCTGGCAGTAATCGCCATATCCGCGCAGTTATCGCGATAAAAAATCAGAGGAAAGGTGTCCCGGTCTTTAATGCCGAGTAGCACCAGCGCCGTGAGGCGTTCTTTATCGGTGATCAGATGGCTGGTATCGCAGCCCACCTGGTTTAACTCTTCCCGCAGGAAGCGCCCCATATGTTCATCGCCAACGCGCGCCAGCATTGACGAGCGTAAGCCCTGACGCGCGGTACCGTACGCCACGTTGCCGGACGAGCCGCCGAGATATTTGGCGAAGCTCGACACATCCTCCAGACGGGCACCAATCTGCTGGCTGTAGAGGTCTACCGCCACGCGGCCCATGCATATCACATCAAACTGCTTTTCCACGTTGAACCCTCTTCAGACAATGTCATTCACGTTCAGCCAGAGGCCCTGCTGGTGTGAGAGTGCGATGGCATCCAGCACGCGCGAGACCTTCCAGCCCTCTTCGAAGTCCGGCCACATCGGTGCGTCGGTGGCGATGCCGTCTACCAGATCACGCACTTCCACCGTTTTTTGATCGTTAAAGCCGATACCATGACCTGCGCCCATGCAAAACGCGCCGTAATCCGGGTGTGCCGGACCGACCAACAGTGTCCGGAACCCCTGACGGTTCACCGGATCATCATGCAGATAGAGCTTTATCTCTGCCATCCGCTCTTGGGTAAAACTGATCGCTCCTTTGGTACCAGTAATGACGTATGACAGCCCCATCTTGCGGCCGCAGGCGACGCGGGAAGTTTCAATGACGCCCTGCGCCCCGCCCGCAAAGCGCACCATCGCGTGGGCCTGATCTTCATTTTCCACGGTGACCATTTCCGACGATCCGGCCTTTGCCGGACGTGCCGGTACCACAATTTTCAGATCGCCACAGACCTGCTCAATCTCTCCCACCAGATACTGGGCCATATTGACGATATGTGCCGCCAGGTCACCCAGAGCCCCCAGTCCGGCGGTCTCTTTAAAACAGTGCCAGTGAATAGGGGAAAGCGGGTCGGCCATATAGTCTTCGTTGTGGGTTCCGTAGAAGTGGATCACCTCACCAATTTCGCCGCGCGCAATAATCTCTTTCGCCAACTGTGCCGTCGGGTTTTTCATGTAATTGAAACCCACCAGCGTTTTCACCCCTGCCCGCTTCGCAGCGTCGACCATCTCACGCGCATCGTGGGCATTCAGTGCCAGCGGCTTTTCCGAATAGACGTGCTTGCCGTGGCGGATCGCCTCCAGCGCCATCTCTTTGTGAAGATGATTAGGGGAGCAAATATCCACCACATCAATGGCCGGGTCGGCCACGAGCACCCGCCAGTCTCCGGTTGAGCGATTGAAGCCAAACGCCTGCGCGCGTTCTGCCGCCAGCGCCGGATTCACCTCAGCCACCATCTCGCGCACCAGTTTGCCGCGCAGATTGAACACCGTCGGTGCCTGGGCATAGGCAATGGCATGCGCCTTGCCAATATACCCGGTGCCAATCAATCCAATACGAACCTCTTTCATCGTGATCCTCACAGTGCGCCGCGACGGCTCTTGGCATAGGTGTCGAATGCCACCGCCAGAACGATAATTAATCCGGTGATAATTTGCTGGTAGTAGGCCGAGACGTTCATCAGTACCAGGCCATTAATCAGAATGCCCATGATGATGGAGCCGATGATAGTGCCGCCGATACGCCCATATCCCCCCATCAACGACGTGCCGCCAATAACCACCGAGGCAATAACACGCAGCTCAAAGGAGATCCCGGCAACCGCCTCAGCGCTCCCCAGACGAGCGCTCAGGATGAAGCCCGCCAGCCCCGCCAGACAGCCAATCAGCACATAGACGCTAACCAGCACACGCTTCACGTTTACCCCAGCCAGACGTGCCGCCTCCGGGTTGCCACCGATGGCATAGACGAAGCGCCCCCAACGGGTTTTATGCAGTGCCAGATAACCACCAATAGCAACGATGGCGAAGATCCAGATCGGAATGGAGATGCCGAGCAATTCCCCTCGTCCCCACCAGCGATAACCCTGATCGAAGCCGGCAATCGGCGCACCGTCGTTAATCACGAGCGTCAGACCACGCCAGATGGTCATCCCGCCAAGGGTGACGATGAACGGTGGTAGGCGCAGGCGGGTGACGCCCAGACCGTGCAGGAAGCCAATCGCTGTACCCATGGTCAGACAAATCCCCAGCCCAATCAGCCAGCTCATACCGCCCCAAGCGTTCGGATCGACTGTGGTGAAATTGTCGCCTTTGATCACGTACGCCGCTGTCATGGCGCACACTGCCAGAATAGAGCCCACGGAGAGGTCGATCCCAGCGGTCAGAATGACGAAGGTCATCCCCACGGCCATGATCCCGTAGATGGAGACTTCGGTCAGGATGTTGAAAATATTGCGTTCAGAGAAAAAATTACTGTTCTGCGACTGAAAGAAGATCAGCAGCAGGATCATGAAAATCAGTACCCCGAAGCGCTCGAAGAAGGCAATGGGATCGATGCGTCCGGCGCGTTTTACCGGGACCTGCGTTTTAGGAATCATCTGCGTCATGAGAAACTCCGTTATGCCGCGTTCAGGGCGTTGTGGTTGATAGCCATCATCGTCATCAGCCGTTCTTCGTTAGCGTCGTCACCGTGGATCTCGCCAGTTAACCGGCCTTCACTAAGGGTGATGATCCGGTCAGACACCGCCATCACTTCAGGCAGATCGGAGGAGATCACGATCACCGCCACGCCCTTTTTCGCCATATTAAACAGCACCTGGTGCACTTCCGATTTGGTTCCAACGTCGATGCCACGCGTCGGCTCATCGACAATCAACACCCGTGGATTGAGCGCCATGCAGCGCGCGAGGATAACTTTCTGCTGGTTGCCGCCAGAGAGCTTACGCACCTCCTGCGTGCTGTTGACCATTTTGATCTGCAGCGCCTGGCGGTAGGACTCAATCAGGTCGTCCTCTTTGCGGGTATTCACAAACCAGCGCCACTGCAACAGCGAGGAGAGGCAGGAGAGCGACAGGTTGTCGCGAATCGACAGACCCAGCACCGCCCCCTCTTTTTTGCGATCTTCCGGCACCAGCGCCAGCCCTTGCTCCAGCGCATAAAGTGGGTCACGCGGCTGGTACGGCACGCCGTCCAGCTCAAAGCTGCCGGTGGTAAAGGCGTCGGCGCCAAACAGGCAGCGCGCTACCTCAGTACGACCAGCCCCCACCAGCCCAGCGATACCCAGAACTTCCCCGGCATGGACGTGAAAACTGATGTCATGCAGGGCGATGCCGTGTGGATCCAGCGGCGGTTTTTCCCGGCTTAACCCCTTCACCGACAAACGGACAGGTTTGTCTTCATGGTGGGTTTCGCTGGCAGGGCGGCGGTTAAAGGCCACATCACGCCCTACCATCAGGCGGATCAACTGCTCTACGTTCGTCTCCGTCACTGCGCCGGTGCCGGTGAAACGGCCATCCTGGAAAACGGTGAAACGATCGCAAAGCTGGAAAACTTCATGCAGACGGTGAGTAACGTAAATAATGCTCACGCCGCGGTTTTTAAGCTCCCGCACCACGCGGTGCAGGCTTTCCACCTCGCTGTCACTCAGGGCGGCGGAGGGTTCATCCATGATGATCAGCCTGGCATTGAGGGTCAGCGCCCGGGCAATCTCCACCATCTGCTGCTGGGCCACGCTCAGACGGGCGACGGGCGTGGTAGGTGCGACATTCAGTTGCAGATAATCGAGAATCACCTGCGCTTCCTGATTGACCGCTTTTTCGTCGACGATCAGGTTACGTTTACGCGGTTCTCGTCCGAGAAACATGTTTTCCGCAACGGTCATATTGGGCAGCAGGTTGAATTCCTGATAGATGGTGATAATGCCCTTGTTCTGCCGTTCTACCGGGGAGTCGTCCACCGGCAGCGTTTCGCCATTGAACCAGATCTCCCCGCGCGTTTGTGGCTGTGCGCCCGCGAGTGCCTTCAACAGCGTGGATTTCCCAGCGCCGTTTTCGCCCAGCAAAGCGTGAATTTCACCCGTGCCGACGGTGAGCTGGGCGCTGCTCAGCGCCCATACGCCGGAAAAGCTTTTTGCCAGGTCGGTTACTTTCAGTAAGGGTTGCGACATCAGCCTGCTCCTTATTTATGGGGAGCCGCCCGTACGGCGGCTCCGGACAAATCAGTTACCGGCCTCAGCAATACGCTCAGCCTGTTGCAGGTTCTCTTTGGTGATCAGCGTCGGCGGATAGTCCGCCCCGGTGATGGTTTTTTTCTCACGCACGTTAGCCACCAGTTGGCTCATCGCCGTGGTCACCGCAAAGCCGGGACGCTGATCCGCCGTAACCGCCAGCCAGCCGTCGCGCACGCGGGCCAGTGCTTCCGGTACCGCATCAAAACCGGTGACCAGGATTTCACCCGGTTTCACACCCTGGCTCTGCAGCGCTTCAATCGCCCCCAGCGCCATATCATCGTTGGCAGAGAGGATCACCTGAGGACGTTTTGGCAGCGACGGCAAAACGCTTTCGACAATGCGCATCCCTTCCGAGCGCATCCAGTTGCCGGTCTGATCGGCGACGATCTTGTACATATCCCCGCCAGCCTTCAGGCTGTCACGGATCCCTTTGGTGCGTTCAATGTTGGAGGAGGAACCCGGTTGACCGGTCAACAGAATGATCTCCGCGCCGTTGGGGAATTTGGTTTTGACGAAGTCGCCAATCGCCTGGCCGCCCTTGTAGTTGTTGGCACCAAAGTGCGGCACTTTTTTCTGGCTGTCGACGGAGCGGTCAAGCGTAACGACCGGCAGCTTCGCATCCTGAATTTCATCTACCGCACTGGAGACCGCGTTCACATCGTTCGGGGAGACGATAAAGCCCTGCGCACCACGGGTGATGGCGTTTTCCAGGTCAGCCACCTGCTTCGGTGAGCTGCCCTGACCGTCCAGTACCTGAAGTTTCACCCCCATCTCTTTTGCGGCTTTCACCGCCGTGCGCTGCATGTGAACTTCAAACGGCATGGCCAGGTTTGGCGTACTGAAAACAATTTGCTCGTTTTCGGCTATGGCGGCCCCGGATGTCATGGCGATGAGGGCGGCTAAGATCAGTTTTTTCATTATTATGTCTCTCTGTGTAGGGTTGTTGTGTTTAGAGGACGATCTCACGCTGGCAACGTAGTGATTCCAGCGCTTTATCCGCGAGGTACAGCGCACGTTCACCATCATCGCCGCTGCAATCAGGCACCGCTTCGCCGCGCAGAACCGAAACAAAGTGCTCCCATTCCGCTGCGTAAGCGGATTTGTAGCGTTGCAGGAAGAAGTGTTCCGGCAGCGCGCTGGTGCAACCCTGTTTGCCGTAGTGCTGCACCTGGTTTTCAAGGATATTGCCCGCGCACAGCAGCCCTTCGGAACCGTGTAGCTCCAGGCGCTGGTCGTAGCCGTATGAAGAGCGGCGACTGTTGACGATGGTCGCCATCGCGCCGGAGGCATATTTCAGAACGATAAACGCGGTGTCGATATCTCCCGCTTCGCCAATCGCCGGATCCACCAGATTGCTGCCCTGGGCATACACCGACACCGGCTCTTCACCCATGATGAAGCGTGCCATGTCAAAGTCGTGGATGGTCATATCACGGAACATGCCGCCGGAAACACGCACGTACTCCGCAGGCGGTGGAGACGGATCGCGGGAGATGATCAGCAGTGATTCCGGTTTGCCGATACGCCCGGCCTGAGTGTCGGTTTTCACGCGACGGAACTGTGGGTCAAAGCGGCGGTTAAAACCGATAAACAGTGGTACGTCATACTCTTTGACCACTTTCAGGCAGTCGCGTACGCGGGCAAGATCAAGGTGTACCGGTTTTTCACAGAAAATGGCTTTGCCGTAACGGGCGGCCATTTCAATCAGATCTGCGTGGGTGTCGGTCGCGGAGGCGATCAATACGGCATGAACGTTCGGGTCGGTCATCGCCTCATCCAGTCTCTGCTGGCGCGCCTGATACTGTGTCGCGAGACGCGTGGCGAACTCCTGATTCGGGTCTACCACAGACCAGAGCGTGGTCGCACTATGGCTGGCGATGTTAGCTGCATGTACCTGGCCAATTCGGCCAGCGCCCAGTAAAGCAATGTTAAACATAACGGCTCCCGGTGTTGATGAATGCGGTGAACTAACGACACTACAAATAAAACATTTATTTCATTTTTATAAATAGTGAAAATTATATTTTTGAGTGTCAGTTAACACTTTTGAGATGTATTAGATAAATTTTGTTATCAATCTCACAACGCCGAGGAAGATATGTCCCTCCATTACAAGGGTGAGGGAATAAAAACTGTACCATCCCCTCTCCCGTTGGGAGAGGGGATGGATGAGGGGAAAAAGAAAAATGAAATGAAAATTTCGTTACGACAGGAAAACTCAATACTGACGAGCTTTTTTCACCTGAGCCTGTGTTTGCTCGGCGGCCTGGCGCACTGCTGGCGACTCTGCCACCTGTGCGTTGCCGGTTCGCCACCATGACGCGTAATCATGGGTCATGGTTTTTGGCAGCACTTTGATGTCAAGGAGCGTCGGTCCCGGGTGAGCGCGCGAGGCTTCCAGCTCCGCCAGCAGGCTTTTCTCATTATGTACCCGCCATGCGCGGCAACCGTAGCTTTCCGCGTTTTGCGCAAAATCGACCTTCACCAACGGCCCGTCAAGCTGACCTGTTTTCGGATTACGGTAACGATTTTCTGTGCCAAAACTCCCCATTCCGTGCCCCATCTGCAGGTTATTAATGCAGCCGAAGCTGGCGTTATCAAACAGCAGAATGGTGACCTTAATTCCCTCCTGTACAGCAGTTTGCAGCTCTGAGTGCAGCATCATGTACGAACCATCGCCTACCATGGCATACACCGGCTGCTGAGGTTTTGCCAGCTTCGCACCAATAGCCGCTGCGACCTCATACCCCATGCAGGAGTAACCATACTCCAGATGGTAACTGTCCGGCGTTTTAACCTGCCAGAGGCGTTGCAAATCCCCTGGCAGCGATCCGGCCGCCCCCACCACAATGGCGTTATCCTCAATATGCTGGTTAATGAGCCCCAACACCCGCGTCTGGGTCAGATGTGTGTTGAGCGTTTCACCGTATTCCATTAGCTGTGCATCAAGGTGCCCTGCCACTTCGGGAACGTCGTCAGGATGCCACTGGCGTTCCCACAGTCGACAGCATTCATCGTGCCAGGCGGATTTCACATGGGCAATCGCCTCCCCCCAGCTACTACGATAATCTTTCAGTGCGTGGGTCAACGCTGTCAGACCGGTTCGAGCATCGGCAATGAGCGCGGTGGCATCCAGCTTCAGGGAGTCAAACTCAGCCACGTTCAGCAGCAGGAACTCGACGTCGGGATGAGAAAAGAGCGCCTTAGAGCCGGTAGTAAAATCCGTCAGGCGCGTGCCGATGCCAATCACTAAGTCAGCTTGCGGCGCAAGCTGGTTGGCAGCCATTCCGCCCGTCACGCCCACCCCGCCCAGATTAAGCGGGTGGTCACTTACCAGCGCCCCCTTACCGGCCTGGGTTTCGGCAAACGGCAATTGCAGCACTTCAACAAATTCCCGTAACGCCTCATGCGCACCGGAGTAACGCACGCCACCGCCGCACACCACCAGTGGACGGCGCTTGCGGGAAATCAATGCATGAGCCTGCGCCAGTCGCTGCGGGTCAGGCGGACGGCGTTCAATATGATGCACCCGACGCGCAAAGAAACTCAGGGGGTAATCCCAGGCCTCCCCCTGCACATCCTGAGGTAGGCAAATGGTCACCGCCCCTGTATTTGCGGGGTCAGTAAGCGTTCGCATCGCACTTAACATCGCACTCATAAGCTGTTCAGGACGGTTGATGCGGTCCCAGTAGCGGGAAACCGGGCGGAAGCAATCGTTGGTACTGATGCTGAGATCGTGATACTGCTCGATCTGCTGCAACACGGGGTCAGGCTGGCGGCAGGCGTAGATATCCCCCGGCAGTAGCAGCAGTGGAATGCGGTTCGCCGTAGCCGTCGCTGCCGCCGTCACCATATTGGCAGCGCCAGGCCCAACGGATGAGGTGACAGCAATAATACGCTGGCGGCGATGCTGTTTGGCGAATCCCGTCGCCATATGGGCAATCCCCTGCTCGTTACAGCCTTGCATCACCTGCAGATGACCAGGATCCTGCTCCAGCGCCTGGCCGATACCGAGCACGTTACCGTGCCCAAAGATCGTTGCCACGCCCTCCACAAAGGGCGTTTCTTTACCATCAACGCTAACATATTGTTGGTTAAGAAATCTGACCAGCGCCTGGGCCATAGTCATACGTTCGGTTTGCATAAAACCCCCTGTCAGCCCAGCGTCGGCATGGAGAACGCTGCACCTGTCTCCTGCTGCATTTCCGGCCAGCGTGCAGTGATGGTTTTCATTCGGGTGTAGAAACGCACGCCATCGTTCCCGTGAACATTGAGCGCGCCAAAAATGGAACGTTTCCAGCCACCGAAACAGTGGAATGCCATTGGCACCGGGATCGGCACGTTGACCCCCACCATACCCGCCTGCACCTCTTCACAAAAGCGGCGTGCGCAGCCACCGTCACGGGTGAAAATGGCCGAGCCATTACCATATTCGTGTCGGTTAATCAGATCCACCGCGCTGGCGTAATCTGCTACGCGCACCACAGAAAGCACCGGTCCGAAAATTTCTTCTTTATAGATGGTCATCTCCGGGGTGACGTTATCGAACAGAGTCGGTCCAACGAAATAGCCCTGCTCGTGCCCTTTCACTCTGAGGCCACGCCCGTCCACACGCAGGTTAGCCCCCTGAGCTTCGCCACTGTCGATATAGCCCAACACTTTGCTGCGGTGTGCGGCGGAGATCAGCGGCCCCATCTCGTTTTCTGGCGTCTGGTTCAGGCCAGGTCCGACGCGCAGCGAAGCGATCTTTTTTTCCAGCCGGGCGCAGAGTTCATCAGCCGTTTTATCGCCAACCGCCACCACCACGGAAAGCGCCATGCAGCGTTCTCCTGCCGCACCATAAGCTGCGCCCATTATGGCGTTTGTCGCCATATCCATATCGGCATCCGGCATTAAAATGCAGTGGTTTTTCGCACCGCCGAGCGCCTGACAGCGCTTACCGTGGGCGGACGCAGTCAGGTACATGTATTCGGCAATCGGTGTTGAACCGACAAAACTGACGGCCTGCACGCGCGGGTCGGTCAGGAGCACATCAACGGATTCTTTATCGCCCTGCACCACGTTGAATACGCCGTCCGGCAGGCCTGCCTCTTTCAGCAGTTTCGCCAGCGCGAGCGCCAGAGACGGATCTTTTTCCGACGGTTTCAGCACGAAGGTGTTGCCTGTCGCCAGAGCTATCGGGAACATCCACATTGGCACCATCGCCGGGAAGTTAAACGGCGTGATCCCGGCGCAGACCCCGAGCGGCTGCATCAGTGAGTGGCTGTCGACACCTGTGCCAACGTTCGCAGAGTGTTCGCCTTTTTGCAGATGTGGGATGCCGCAGGCGAATTCTACCACTTCCAGACCACGGGTCAGTTCACCTACTGCATCTGAGAAGACCTTACCGTGTTCTTCACTGATAATACGGGCCAGACGCTCCATATTCTCTTCAAGCAACGCTTTGAAGCGGAACATCACACGCGCGCGCTTGAGTGGAGCAAAACGTGCCCACGCGGGAAACGCCAACTGTGCTGCGGCAATCGCCTGTTCGGTTTCCTGTGCCGTACTCATCACCACCTGGCGAATCTGCTCGCCAGTGGCCGGGTTGAAGATCGCCTGAATGCGCTGGCCTGAACCGGTGACACATTCGCCGTGAATAAAATTCGCTACCGTCTCCATCCTTAACCTCTCGCTGTTGATACGTGATTGTTACCTGAACGTTATGTACTGAACACTATATATGAAACAAATATTCCATTTTAAGTTGAAATAAAATAAATAATGATTATTGTGATCAAGGATGGATTTTTATGTGAACAGCCAGCATCACTGACTCAGCCTGAGCTATTAGGAGTTTCGGGCGAGGAAATGACTGAAGCTTCTGTTTCATTTTTGCTGCCAAGTGGATGGCCAACATTTAAAAGACGCGGTTTTGCGTTTAGAATCATGAGACTGGATAGGGGGATAACATGACGACAGCAACCAGCCTGAACGAACTACAAAAGCAAATCCGCGATCGCTACGATAGCCTGAGCAAAAGGCTGCAGCAGGTCTCCCGCTATGTACTGGATAATACGAACAGTGTCGCGTTTGATACGGTTGCGGTCATAGCCGAACGTGCCGATGTTCCACCCTCTACACTGATTCGTTTTGCCAATGCCTTTGACTTCACCGGCTTCAACGAAATGAAACAGTTATTTCGTATGCACCTGGTGGAGGAAACCGCCAGCTACAGCGATCGTGCGCGACTGTTCCGCGAAATGGAGAGCGAAGCCGTACCTGAAACGCCGCTCGATATTTTGCAGGAGTTCGCCAGTTCGAACTCGCAGGCGCTGCAGCAGTTGGCTGCCCGCGCCGAACCGGAGATGCTGGAGCACGCCGTACAACTACTGGCCTACGCCGACACCATTTACATCGCCGGATTACGCAGATCCTTTAGCATTGCTGCTTATCTCACCTATGCTTTAAGCCACCTAGAGTGCCGCCCTATTCTGCTTGACGGGATGGGCGGCATGCTGCGCGAACAGATCAGCCGTATTAAGGCGTGCGACATTGTGGTGTCGATCAGTTTCTCGCCGTACGCGGAAGAAACGGTGATGGTCAGCAAAACCGCCGCCAGCGTCGGCGCTCGGCAGATTGTGATTACGGATAGCCAGATCAGCCCACTGGCAACGTTCAGTGATCTCTGCTTTGTGGTGAAAGAGGCTCAGGTGGACGCATTTCGGTCTCAGTCGGCAACATTGTGTCTGGTGCAGTCGTTAGTGGTCGCGCTAGCTTACCGTTTAGGAGATAAAAAACATAATAATACCCAGGAAAACAGTAACCAATAATGACCAATGAACTCCTCCCCCGAGTCCATATAAGAGTAAATGATTCGGTGCCAGTAGCGATACAGACTTCAGCTTGAATATCAACTGTACTGCTATCTCCCTAAAAGGTCATGCCTCATGTTAGCGTACAGCGAGGGCCTTATTAGCGAGGAAGATTTCTCTTGTAGGTAGTAATGTAACCCAAAGATAACGGCTTCTTTAAACTTTTGGGCAGCAACATTTATAATCTCATGACTACTTTTCACTGCCAAGCTGATTTAAACACAACCATTTTATGTTGGTAAATCAACAAGGGGGACATATAGCCCCCTTCTTTCATCAGGTTAATTTTCCGTCAGTCGGTCCAAGTAGTTAATTCAAAGGTTGTCCGGTAGACTCCTGGAACCAATGTCTGGTCTCCGAAGATTCTTGCAGTTAGTCGACTTGCTGTCCCAACAACAAATGGATCTCTTCCGGTTCCACTACCTACCTTCAGCCCATTAGCAAGGTTATCCCCTGCGTAGTTGTGAATCGCTGTGCCGTATGAATCAAGGTACGCTCTTGCAGTATGACCATTTGGCCCGGTAAATCTGAATGGCGCCTTCATCGGTCCTGGCGAAGTCTCTCCTTGAGGATTGCTGAGTCTTCCTAATGTTGGTGTTCCCTTGGTTTGAGTAATATCAAGGTGCCCCCAAACCTCACCATCTTTTGCATTTGTAGTCGTTGGCCCAGCGTCGACCCAATCTATTGTGAATTCAGCATCTGATTCAACTGTATGAGTGGCTGTTACTGTCACAGCATGGCAAGTTAGCGCCATTGTTATACCTGCAATGACACTGCTTGCGATAGCTATTTTCTTTAAATTCATACCTTATCCTTATACTTGGTTATAATAAATGGCAAAACATATTTCTATAATACTGCTTCACCACAATAAACACTGGCCCGCTATTTAAATACCCTGCAGGAAAACACGAATACATTAAGTCCCCCAACAGGATACATATAAATATTTAAATGCTTCCACCAGTGATATTTTAATGTACAGTCAACTACAACAGTAGCTGCCCGTTCATTAAACTTAACGTTCAATATATTTTCACAGATACTTAGCTACATATGTTCCATAACAGACGTCCACTTTTTGATGAAAAGGTGGACACTGCATCACCAATACAAGTTTAATGGCTACATACGGCACTCAGTTTACACTTACATTACATATGCATTTTAACACATCAACTATAACACCTTTATTTAAGTCTGTTGTGGACCATAGAATATGGTAAATTACAACAAGCAAAATAAAGTTATATATGCTTTTATAAAATAACATGCTATTTTAGAGGGCAGCCATTGACAACTGAATAGTTACTTTATTAGCATAAAGAAATTATGAATATTATGAGCATTCTCCGCTAACTGATAATATATATTCATCAGGCCCAAGCAGCTGATTTCCGTCAATCACAACATCAAATGTATGCTGCTCAGGTATCCCGGTACTGACCATACCTTGCCCATCACTTACCGATGGCAACCATCCTGCGCCATCCAGCCTAACCCGCATTTCATTATGACTGTCATGTCTGCCCAGTATAATATAGTGACCAGGAATATTTCCCATTTGTCTGCTATTCATCCAGATATGAAAACTTGTATAGGTGCCTCGGCAGATAATCCTTCCTGTTGCCACCTTCGTACCGTCTTTTAACTCGCCACTCCTTCCATCACTGGTATTAAGACTCAGTTCAACTGCCTGCGCCAGACTGGATATAACCACCAGTACAATACCACTACATACTATCTGTATTTTCTTCATCAGGGTACTCCTTGGTCACATACACACAGTGCGCACCAGAAAAATACCAGTTGCTTCTTTCTCCTCTGGAAGTCGATAATTTGCACGGCAAGAACTGTTACGCCCCCATTGAACCTTCAACTGTCCGGTTTCATCCAGTCCGCTCAAATACACTTCTCCATTATCCCCCACAACCCCTGCCCCACCAGGCATTTGACCTTTCTTTCCTTCCTCTGTCACCACAGCTCCAAAAGGCAGGCGAGAGCCGTCACTACGTGACAGAGTTATCAGTGCTCTTCCCCCTACTCGAGTGATAAACTTCGCCCGAACCACGGCTCCCTTTGTAGGAACAACACGAGTATCTGTCTGTGATACTTCCACATTTTCCGGGAAAGTTGTCGGATCCAGTGTAATAAGATTTTCTTGGTATGGAGATACATGATTCACAAGAGTGTAACCTCTGGTATCGGTCCTAACGCCAGGCAAACTCCCAACTGAAGCGCCATTAACTCCAGGTGCTACAACCAGAGCAACCGTATCCTCTCCTTTCTGACCAAGAGTGATACCTTCATTGTGGAGCACCATACCTCCTGATATACCAGCACTCATCTGGCGAATATAACTGCTGTAACTGTACATCCCCGCCAACTCACCATAGGTACCAAACCACCTCAAGTTCAGTCGGCTACTGTCTACATTATTTTCACTTCCGGGAGCTATCCGCTCACTCACATCCCAATACAACCTACGGTCAAATGCGCGACCATTCAAACCGGTTTCGTACCAAGTATTCTGCCCCGTAGTTCTTTGCGTTTGAGTTGTAACATTAATATCGTTATCTCTACCCCCAATCCACTGCCCCAGAGGAATATTCATCCACAGATTGATACTATCCTCTATATGCCCTCTCTGATAATATGCATTTGTACTATAGTTACGTGAACAATTAACGTACCACGAAATATTCTTCCATGACGTTCCATATGACATGCCGAAAGAATCCTGCTTCTGTCGGTTATGACGGAACTCATCGCGGCTACCGTAAAAGCTCATATACCCCAGAGATCCCAGAGACTGATTAAGGCGTAATGTTGTCCGGCGACTCCTGTCCCCACTATAACTATATGCACGAAAATTATCATTTCTAAATGTACTCAGCACATCGGACAATGTGTGGAAGCCTGAGGACGTATACTGATATCTCGCCGCTGTCAAATCTGTATTCGTAAGTTCAAATGACTTGCTATAACGAATACTCCATGTATCACCAGAATCTCTTCCCCGTCCCTTTTGCTGGCTTCTGGCATGAATAGCGTCAAACGATACAGCTCCGAGATTACCCAACGACCACCCAATGCCCATAGCTCCAGATTTATAATGCTGCGACGCCTGAACACCAGTGAATGCAGTAATCCCCCATGGCAATCCATACATAGTGGTCAGTTGTCCCAGAAGTGAGTTTTCAACGGCATTATCAGGAGGACGGTACTGCCCAACTGTCACGTTGTATTTCATATACCCTTCTCGAAGTGCAATAACTGGCGTAGTGAATGGTACTGAAAACCTCTGTATTGTACCGTCAGATTCAATAACTGTTATCTGGAGGTCACTGCCCGACCCTGTTACAGGCAAGTCAGTAATAGCAAAAGCACCTGGTGAAACAGTCTGGCTCTGTATCAGATAACCATTCTGACGTACCTCAACACGTGCCTGAGTTCGCGCAACCCCCCTGATAACAGGAGCAAATTCCCGCTGGTTATAAGGCACCATATTCTCGTCGGCCCCCAGCATCACACCACGGAATGGTATGCTGTCAAAAATATCTGATGGTGTGTAATCTTCTCCCAGCGTCAGGCGACTCTTGATTTTATTTAACCCTCGCTCAAGCCGGATATATGAGCTTTCCCACTTTCCCGGTTGACCGGATGGTTTATTCCATGTTGTCAGATTCCTGAGCCGCCATGGTCCCATGTTAACTCCTGGTTTCAAACTGACCCATATATTATCGGAAGCGGACTTCCCGTATCTGCGATATTCCGAACGACTGGCATTTGTCTGCCAGTTTAATAAAAATGCAGGCAATCCATCATCCCATAATGCCTCTGGTGCTATCCCTCTGACAGGCGGACGCAAGGCAACCTGTGGAATATTTAGAAGCAATTGCTGGCTTGCAAACTGATATGTTTCCGTTGCCTGTGGTATTAATGAGAGGTCGGCACAGACCTCTCCGAGCCCCTCTTCAGCATCTTTGACATGGTTTGGTTTGCCTGTCCATATGGTGGCGGGACGAAACAATCCAGGATATTCCTCTGTTTTCACCCCATAATGCGTCAACATTTCACGTGTAAGACAGGTCTTCAGATAAGGCTTCCCGTCTGTATCCCATACAGTATGAAATGCCATATCCCGTGACTCCACTCTAAGACCATTCAGAATGATGTCTACCGAATAAATACCAGGGAGTTGTCCTCCTTCTTCAAATAAGGTCAGGTCTGCTCTCTTTCCGACACCATCCAGTAGCGATGCGTCAAAGGAATAGGTTCTCGCCATTCCTCGCTCTATACATAGCAGTGAGCATACAACCATAATAGATAGTGTGAATTTGTTCTTAATTTCATTTGAGAAGTTTATTATATTTACTGTTCTCACTTTATTTTTCCCAAAAAGTAGAAAAACTTCACTAATAGACTCGTTAGCTCCCCCTTATTCTTTTTCTGTATTGGAGAAAATTCATGCTTTGTAAAATCCAACCAAAAAGAAACTAAAAAACATATAAAGAATCTCCACCATGATAAATTCACTAGAACTCTCAGGTGTAATACCATATATAAAAACCATCTACTTTATTACTTTAATTGTGCCTCATATTGCTTACTTAAACCACCATAATCCGTTATTACTCTCCAGCTAATTTTACCTGTCGCAGATGCGGGAATTGTATACTCAGTGGATGAATACGGTGATATATAATTATGCTCATTAACCTTTTGGGTTCCTACACTAATTTCTGACAGATTCATATAAAATGGCGTCGGGTTAACTCCCTTTATTTTATTACCGATCTTATGCCATTCTATTTTTCCTGCAACATCATCAGGATGCCCTTTTACCGATTCCGGACGAATAAATAGCTTCACGCAGTTATTAATTGAAAACTGTACATGCAGGGATACCTTATTTATTATCTTTTGGTCTTCTGCCCACTTGTCGTCTTCTTTTGGTGGAATTCCTTTTACACAAAGCCACTGTATACTTTCACGATCGTTCGGAAAATCTCCTCCCGTACGTATGACCTTTAGACGACTGGATTGAAGGGCATCAAGACGAAACAAAGGTGGTGTCACGATAAAAGGAGCATACTTCTGTTTTCCCTCAGTCAATACTACTGACTGAACCAACATAGGATAATTATGATTATTTATTACCGTCAATGTAGCTCCAGGCGACTCTAAGCTATAAATCACTCTTGTCGCCCCAAGGTGTAATGAGAACGCTTTTGCAGAAGTTTCTCTATCAGGTATCTTTTCTGTTGTAAAACCAGAGACTGGAAAAAATCCAGAAAGCGAGCTGATAAATACCAACAATATATTAATCTTCATGAATATTCCTCATGTGACATGAATGATTCTTCACTATATAAGTCGTATTTTATACACTAAACATATAATAATTACATTCCATAATTCACATAAAGTATTTGTAAAATCACATGGCGCTTTTTAGTAAAGCTAAATTATATATCTAAACTTTATTCTTTCATTATTCGATGATCAGACATTGCCACTTACTAAAAAGGCACTAACAACTGACTTTATTTATAAAACATGCAGCGATACCATTTCAAAATGTTTCATTCTATTAATAAATAATTCCTTGATAGATATAAACTATCGATATAGAAACAAAGATCGTTATAATCGATCTTATTGTGATTGATGAGAATTCTTTCGCAAAACATTAAATATGTTAACTTTCAATTATTTATAATGCATGCAAACGTTAACGGAGTACCGAATTGACGGTTATTTATTAGTGTTCTAAATATAGTTGGAAGGCCATTCCGGCAGTACGTTCACAATATGGTGCAGATAAGTTTTCTACAGAGGTCGTTCAGGTCGTGGAACAGGTCAAAGACTGGCGGGAAGCCGTGGCGATTTCATGCCGACCGTTGATTGAAAACGGTTCTATCGAACCACGTTATGTTGATGCGATCTTTCGCTCGCACGACACTATCGGTCCGTACTATGTGGTTGGCCCTGGTATTGCGATGCCTCATGCGCGCCCGGAAGAGGGAGCTAACAAGCTGTCATTAGCACTGACCCTGATCCCTTCAGGTGTGAATTTTGATGCCGATGAAAACGATCCAGTGAAATTACTAATTGTGCTGGCTGCAACCGACAGTACCAGCCACATTGAAGCGATTTCTCAACTCGCCAAGTTATTCGATAACGAAAAAGACATACAGGACATTTTGTCTGTTATTGCGCGCTATTAATCCAGAGGAACATTTATGAAAATTACAGTGGTTTGCGGTAACGGCTTAGGCACCAGCCTGATGATGGAAATGAGCATTAAAATCATTTTGAAGGATTTGTCCGTCAGCGCTGATGTTGATCACGTCGACCTGGGCTCCGCGAAAGGGACGCCGAGTGATATCTATGTCGGCACCAAAGACATTGCCGAGCAGTTAGCCGAGCAGTTAGCCGAGCAGTTAGCCGCGCAGTCTGTCGCAGGCAAAATCGTCGCACTGGAAAATATGATTGATAAGAAAGCCATGAGAGAACGTTTATCCGTGGTATTAACCGAATTAGGCGCACTGTAAGCTGGGGGCGATATGGATTTCTTTCGTTTTTTGATGAGCGATGTACTTTCCGAACCCGCAGTGCTGGTCGGTTTAATCGCCCTGATTGCACAGAAAAAACCGGTAACCGAATGCATTAAAGGTACCGTCAAGACCATTATGGGGTTTGTGATTTTAGGCGCAGGGGAGGGTTTAGTTGTGTCGTCACTGGGTGACTTCGCAAACATTTTCCAGCATGCCTTTGGTATTCAGGGTGTCGTGCCGAACAATGAAGCCATTGTTTCCGTAGCGCAGAAAAGCTTCGGGAAAGAAATGGCGATGATTATGTTCTTTGCGATGGTTATCAACATTATGATTGCCCGTTTCACACCGTGGAAATTTATCTTCCTGACCGGTCATCACACGTTGTTTATGTCGATGATGGTAGCGGTAATTCTGGCAACAGCAGGCATGACCGGCATTACGCTTATAGCCGTTGGCTCTTTGGTTGTTGGCGTGGCAATGGTCTTTTTCCCGGCTATTGCGCATCCGTACATGAAGAAAGTGACCGGTTCTGATGACGTAGCCATCGGCCACTTCTCAACATTATCTTATGGATTGGCCGGTTTCATCGGCAGCAAGTTTGGTAATAAAGAGCACTCGACTGAAGACATGAATGTGCCGAAAAGTCTGCTGTTCTTGCGCGACACGCCGGTTGCTATCTCTTTTACCATGAGCATAATTTTCCTGGTGACGTGCCTGTTTGCGGGGGCTGATGCGGTGAAAGAGCTTAGCGGTGGTAAAAACTGGTTCATGTTCTCTATCATGCAATCCATTACCTTCGATAAGCGTTAACGGAGTGCCGTATTGACGCTTATTTATTGGTGAGTACTACATTCCATGGCAGGAGTTCGTTAACACGGTTGGAAGGCCATTCCGGCAGTACACTCAGGATATGGCGCAGATACGCTTCCGGATCTATACCGTTCAGTCGGCAGGTGCCGATCAGCCCGTACAACAGTGCTCCACGCTCGCCACCGTGATCGCTGCCGAAGAACACATAGATGGTATGACCTTTATATACTCACTATAGCATTGGTGGGATATTCCAGAGGAGGTCATTATGCATTCGGAAAATATTGCAGCTTACATCGGGCTGGATGTACATAAAGAAACGTTGGCGGTTGCTATTGCTGCACCTGAACGGCTTGGCGAAGTTCGTTATTATGGTACGATTAACAACGAAGCCCAGGCTGTACGTCGATTATTTCAGAAATTGCAGGGACTTTACGGAAACATTCTTTCCTGCTATGAGGCTGGCCCCTGTGGTTTTGGGCTATATCATCAACTCACAGCGATGAATATAAAATGCCAGGTTATTGCCCCTTCCCGGATACCAAAATCACCGACAGACAGAATCAAAAATGATCATCGGGACGCAATTTCTCTTGCCAGGTTACTGCGGGCTGGTGAACTTACCCCTGTCTGGATCCCTGACCTGACTCATGAAGCTATGCGGGATCTAATCAGAGCCCGTGCAGCAGCTAAACGAGACAGCAGAGTTGCCCGACAGCGAATTCTGAGCATGCTATTGCGAACAGACAAACGTTATGCAGGGAAGCACTGGACCGGCAAACATCGAACCTGGTTAGCCAATCAATCATTTAGTCAGCCATCTCAACAGATTGCTTTTCAACACTATTGTCAGAGTCTGGAGCAGATTGAAGATCGCATACTTCAACTCGACCAGGAAATATCCCGCCTGTTACCTGAGTGGTCTCTGTGCAATCTGGTCTGCCAGTTACAGGCCCTTAAAGGTGTTGGTCAGCTAACCGCAATAACCCTGGTTGCTGAACTGGGTGATTTTTCACGATTTTCCAGTCCCAAACAACTCATGGCTTTTCTGGGACTGGTTCCAGGGGAATATTCCAGTGGAAACAGCATTCGTCCCAGGGGAATAACAAAAGTTGGAAACAGCGAACTGAGACGTCTGCTTTACGAAGCCGCCTGGTCTTATCGTACACCTGCAAAAGTTGGTGCATGGCTTATATATTACCGACCGGATTCTGTAACACAATATTCCAAAGATATTGCATGGAAAGCTCAACAACGATTGTGTTCTCGTTACCGAAGTCTGACAGCAAAAGGGAAAAAATCACAAGTAGCCATTACGGCGGTGGCTCGTGAGTTGACTGGATTTATGTGGGATATTGCACTTGCTGCCCAATCATCATTCAGTCAGCAGAAGCAAAATTAAACCCTGAAGCAGTCAGACACGGAATGAGTGATCCTCGTAAAAGAATTCAGGAGGTCAGAATGCGCCAATACCTGCATATAGAAAGAGGCCAGCTCACTGCGTAAATCGTCATGGGGCTAAAATCCCCGAATAAGAGTTTGTAAAATCCAAGATACAGTCTGACTGTTTCAGGTTCTTTAATCCGCGATATAACGAAGCTCCCGGAGCTGCGTAAGGTCTTTTTGGGCTCAATATTTGACAAAGGTCATAAGAATTTTTCTTCCCGAGACAGACTGCACGAAGCGCTCTTTCTGCTGCATTATTATCTACCTCAGCCAAGCCATCATCACAGAAGTTGCACAACGCAGCCCAGTGCTTCCTGATATACCGGAACGCATCTCCCAGACGACATTTCTTCGATAACGTGTGTTCTTTCTCCTGCATCAGCTTATACAGGGAAGTCAGGAGCGGTCTACTCTGCATTTGCCTGACCGCCAGGCGTTCAGACACCGGTAACCCGCGTATATCGTGCTCGATGGCGTACAGTTCACCGATTAGTTTCAGTGCTTCTTCCGCCGTCGCGCTTTTAGTACTGATATATACATCGTGGATTTTGCGTCGCGCATGAGCCCAGCATCCTGCTTCCGTCAACGCGCCGCCTTCACGTTCGGCACTGAACAGCCGATCGTAACCATTAAACGCATCTGCCTGCAGGATACCCCGGAAGGGACGAAGGTGCTGCTCCGGATGTTTACCCTGATGATCCGGTGAGTAGGCGAACCAGACCGCCGGAGGCTCTGGCGAACCGGCATTCCTGTCATCCCGGACATACGTCCAGATATATCCTGTTTTCGCCTTCTTCCTGCCCGGTGCCAGTACCTTTACCAGTGTGTCGTCAGTGTGAAGCTTGAAGGTATTCATCACGTAACGGTACAGGGCATCATTCAGTGGCGTCATTAACTGGCAGCACGCGTCAACCCAGTTGGAGAGTAATGCACGGCTCAGTTCGACGCCCTGGCGGGCAAAGATTTCACTCTGACGATACAGTGGCAGGTGTTCGCAGTATTTTCCCGTTAACACGCGGGCAAGTAATCCGGAGCCCGCGATGCCGCGCTCTATCGGGCGGGACGGCGCTGGCGCTTCAACTATACAGTCACATTTTGTACAGGCTTTTTTTACCCGTTCTGTGCAGATCACTTTCAGGGCGCTACTCACCAGTTCCAGCTGCTCAGCACTGACTTCACCCAGATAATCCAGCTCACTGCCACACTCCGGGCAACAACTTTCTTCAGGCTCCAGGCGGTGTATTTCACGGGGAAGATGTGCTGGTAACGGACGACGATGGCGCGACTGTCGCAACTGGCGGGGAACCTGCGGGTCATCCTCACGCCCACTGTAACGATCGCTTTCCTGTTCGCGTTGTTTAAGTTGGGCCTCAGCCTGTTCAACCTCACGCTGCAGTTTTTCAGAACGGGTACCGAACAGCATTCGGCGCAGTTTTTCCACCTGGGCCCGCAGATGCTCTATTTCCCGCTCATCTTCTTCGATCTTTTCTTCGGCACGTGCCAGCGCAGAACGCAGGAAGGCCTCCATCTCTTCAACCAGACTCAGTTGTTGGTCTTTCTGACGGAGGGCTTCAGCCTGCTCAGAGAGCAACCTTTCCAGTTCAGTGATACGAATGAGGTATTTCTGACTCATGACCGTTTTTATAATCCGGCCATGACATTTTTACAACATTGTCAGTGCGTTAAGACGGGATGTTTTTGGCTGACGCTAGTCCAGCTTATCGAGGAGCATTGCCAGTTGCGAGCGGGTAATGGATATCTTGCCGTCACGCACCGCAGGCCAGATAAACTGGCCTTCCTCCAGGCGTTTGGTGAACAGGCACAGGCCATCAGCATCAGCCCACAGGATTTTAATCGTGTCACCCCGTCGGCCACGGAAGATGAACAGGTGACCGGAGAAGGGATTATCATTCAGCACATGCTGTACCTGTTCTCCCAGTCCGTTGAAGGATTTACGCATATCGGTAACGCCGGCAACGAGCCAGATGCGGGTGCCTGACGGGAGTGAGATCATCTTCCCCTCCCGGTCAGTTCACGGATCAACACTGTGAGCAGCTCTGGTGAAGGATTTTCCAGCGTCATGTTACCGTGACGGAACTCCACCTTGCAGGAGCTGGCACTGACAGTAGTCTGGGTGGATAAAGACGGAGTAAGAGCAGCCATCGGTTCTTTCGGCTCATCAGGCGTTATCTCCACAGGTAATAATTCAACGCCAGTGTCAGAAGAGGTTGTTACCGGAAGACGCCGCGATATACGCCCTTCGTTTTGCCAGAGTCTGAGCCATTTGAAAATAACATTATCATTGACGCCATTTTCTCGAGCAATCTGGGCCACACAAGCACCGGGTTGTGATGCCAGTTCAACCATACGAAGTTTGAATTCATTCGAATACTTTTTACGAGGTTCTTTTCGCCAGTCCTGTAATTCCATACTTAGATGTCCGTCTGTGTCAGATGGGCGTCTAAGTTACCAATTCTTGTCTAATGGCTACATACGGCGGTCGGTTTACGCTTACGATGTGTTTTATCCACCTTGGGATTGTCGTCAACAAGAGGAAATCCCCCCGTTGATACCGTGATGAATCTATAGCACTCTGATCCTACCCACGTAATGTGGACACGGCCCTAAGCGAGATTATGGTTTTCAAATTGTTCCGGGCTGAGACCGCCACAGGCACTGTGACGACGCCAGCGATTGTAATCACACTCGATATAATTAAACACCGTTGCCCGCATTATTTCCCGGCTGCTAAAGCGTTCCCCGTGGATACATTCCACCTTCAGCGAATGAAAGAAGCTTTCCACACAGGCATTGTCATAACAGTAGCCTTTCGCACTCATACTGCCACGCAGGTTGTGTCGCTTCAGCAGCGCCTGATAATCCCCTGAACAGTATTGACCACCACGGTCCGTATGAACAATGACGCTTTCCGGGCGTCTTCTCCGCCACAACGCCATTTGCAGTGCATCACAGGCCAGTTGTGCTGTCATTCGCGGTGACATCGACCAGCCAATGACGGCGCGTGACCACAGGTCGATGACTACTGCGAGATACAACCAGCCCTCATCGGTACGCAAGTACGTGATGTCACCCGCCCAGTTCTGGTTCGGGCCACTGGCGCTGAAGTCCTGCTCCAGCAGATTCTCCAATACGGGCAGACCATGTGCACGGTAGCTGACCGGGCTGAACTTCCGGCTGGCTTTCGCCCGCAGCCCCTGACGACGCAGGCTGGCGGCAATGGTTTTAATATTGAACTCCGGCAGTTCGTCAGCAAGGCGGGGAGCACCGTATCGCTGCTTTGCCTCAAAGAATGCCTTATGGACAGCGGCATCGCAGGTGAGCCGAAACTGTTGGCGCAGGCTCATCTGGTGACGACGCCTGAGCCAGACATACCAGCCGCTGCGGGCGGCCCGAAGTACACGACACATCGCTTTGATGCTGAACTCTGCCCGATGATTTTCGATGAAGACATACTTCATTTCAGGCGCTTCGCGAAGTATGTCGCGGCCTTTTGGAGGATGGCCAGTTCCTCAGCCTGCTCCGCCAGTTGTCGTTTAAGGCGGACATTTTCAGCGGCCAGTTCGCTTTCGCGCTCTGACGAACTCATTTGTTGCTGCTGTTTACTGCGCCAGGCATAAAGCTGAGATTCATACAGGCTGAGTTCACGGGCTGCGGCGGCCACACCGATGCGTTCAGCGAGTTTCAGGGCTTCGTTACGAAATTCAGGCGTATGTTGTTTACGGGGTTTCTTGCTGATTGATACTGGTTTTGTCATGAGTCACCTCTGGTTGAGAGTTTACTCACTTAGTCCTGTGTCCACTATTGGTGGGTAAGATCAATGTGAAGCACGTTCGCGCAGATGCTCAATTAACTGCATCACCTGTTCCGGCGCGCGATATTCATCAACAAAACGCATTATTTTTCCTCGCCATACAACAGCGCACCGACATCCGGCTCAACGTCAAACATGTTTTGTAAGGCGTCGAGAGTGTCGCGTGCTTCGGCTTCATTAATTACGCTCATGGCAAAGCCAACGTGAACCAGTACCCACTGGCCCACGCGTGGCTGACCGTTTTCATCGCAGCTGCCGACTAACGTTAAATCGACATCGCGCTGAATGCCGCAGACGTCGACTTTCGCCTGGTTGCCGTCAATGGTGCGGATCTGGCCGGGAACGCCTATGCACATCGCTGTGTCTCCAGCCAGTTCAGCCACTGGTCCATCCCTTCGCCGCTGGTGGCGGAAATAAGGATGATTTCAATTTCTGGATTGACTTCGCGGGCGCAGACGATGCACTTCTCAACGTCAAAGTTGAGATACGGCAGCAAGTCAACTTTGTTGAGCAACATCAGCGAAGCTGCGGCAAACATATGCGGATATTTCAGCGGTTTGTCTTCACCTTCGGTAACGGAAAGCACCGCCACTTTGTGTTTTTCACCGAGATCAAAGCTGGCCGGGCAAACGAGGTTACCGACGTTTTCGATAAACAGAATACCGTTATCATCCAGTGGCAGGCGCGGCGTCGGCAATCATCTGTGCGTCAAGATGGCAGCCTTTACCGGTGTTCACCTGAATCGCTGGTGTGCCGGTAGCGCGAATGCGTGCGGCATCGTTCACGGTTTGCTGGTCGCCTTCAATAACTGCACACGGAACGCTGTCTTTCAGGCGCATTAAGGTTTCCGTCAGCAGGGTGGTTTTGCCGGAACCAGGGCTGGAAACCAGGTGGAGCACCAGTTGCTTGCGGGCAGCAAAGCGCACGGTTGCGTTCAGCCAGACGGTTATTTTTGTCCAGCACGTCAATTTCGACTTCCAGCATCCGACGCTGGCTCATGCCCGGCGCGTGAGTGCCCGCTTCGCCATGACCGTAATGCAGGTCGCCTTCTTCAGTCTGGCTGGGGGTAAATTCAGGCGTTTTAATGCCGGTGATTTTCATCTTCGGGCGTGCCGCCGGGGCAAATGGCGCGCTACGAAACGCGGAATGAGGGTTATGTTCATCACCCTCGATGTACAGGTTATCTAAACTACAACCACAAGCAACACACATAAACAATCCTAACAGTTTGCATGAGAAATCATATCAATAGAAAAAACAACAATATAAAACATAGTAAAACTATAAATTATATGATTGATTTTTTTAAAACACTTTACTCCCCTTCTTTCTTCTGAATAATTATTAAACACGCAAAATATATAAAAACCATAAGCCGATATTATAAATACATTAAAAATATAAACATTTAGTTACAAAATAATTAAGCTGGGGTATTATTTTTGCTATTGTACCTGTAATTAACTTTTACATATTATATACAAATAAAAATAATTAATTACAGGGGAAATAATGAAAAACAATGATTCCTTTTACCAGATCATGAGAATGAATGGGGTAACACGACGTAGTTTCTTAAGTTTTGTAGTCTGACGGCAACCTCTCTGGGATTAAGTAGTTCATTAGTTCCGGACATTGCAATAGCGAGTGTTGATGATCTTGAGCATTCTTATGACGAAATAAATGAAACACTAAAGTGGATCAATAGTTATGAATAAAGATAAATGTGCTATGGAATGTAAAGTCTGTTGGTGGGTTTACGATCCTGATGCCGGAGATTCCTTATCACAAATTCCTGCTGGCACCGCATTTACCGATCTACCTGAATACTGGTGTTGCCCGGTTTGCCAGACAACAAAAGAGGGGGTTCTTAAACTGGACTCAAAGGAGTGAATATTGAATAAAATAAGTATAGACAGCGATAATCGTCGTATCATCTACAGGGAGATGAATGTTTCAAGGTTATTGACAGGCCTTAAACATGTTGATGTAAACAATACCATCAGACGGATTTATAATATGTGTCCAGAAGCACATGTTACTGCGTCTAATATTATATTTAACAATCATTCTTACCCTGATTTTTACCCGCTTAAACAGACAATATGTAAGGACATTATAAGAAATACTCTGCTTTCATGGTTCCCAATATTCAGCAACAAAAAATGCTCATCTGATATGGTGCTTATGTTTAGAGATGGAGAATATGCAACCCTTTCTTCATTACTATTTTTCAATGAACAAGCAGAAGAATGGCTGAATAAAGGTCCTGAATACTGGGAGTACTCTTTACTGGTAAAGAATGAAATAACCAGTTTATGGTGCAAGGAACTCCATAAACTACCTGAACTTGAAGTAAGAACCATCTCCAGTCCGGGATTATTTTTACTGAAAAATATGGATATTGATGTTTCGTCGTATGCTATATACTCTAACTATCTGGAGAAAATGAAAACAAGGCATGAAGCTGTTTTACGTTTCTTTTCAAGAATTATATTACTGGCCCGAACCCTGGAGAGAAACAGTCAACTACACTGGAACAGATTCAATTATATAGACTGGAAAGTTGGTGTAGTTGAAACAGCAAGAGGATGGCTTGTACATATGGCTAAAATATCTGATGAGGGAATCGTGATTGACTATAAAATCATATCGCCTACAACGTATTTCACTTCGGAAGATGGTCTTTTATCTAATACATTAAAAAAATGCCAAGGAGACCTCCTGAATAAATATATAGTATTACTTGCCCCTGGTGCTGAAGTTTAATTTATTTAAAAGGTATTTGTATACACGAGTTATCTATTGCACAATGTATGATAGAGCAATTAGAAAATAACTCGCTAATTTATGGATATAATAAAGTCAGTTTTGTTTTGATTGAGGTTGGAAATATTGCATGTATAGAAACTGAATCATTAATGTTCTGTCTTGATATTGTTTCAAGAGGAACCCTTGCAGAAAATGCAACATTTGCTGTTCAGAAAAAAAGAGCGAATGCCTGGTGTTTTATTTGTGAAAAAAATGTTGAAATTAACGATGACCATAATACATGTCCTACATGTGATACAACAAAAATTCATATCGACAATTCAGCAACTATTTTGATAAAGAAGATTGAAGTCGAATAATTTAAAATAAAGTCATAATAAATGAATACTAAAGAAAAATATTTATCCTTTGCTGAGTATGCAGCAAGCCTTGAAAAATCAGGTTATTACGCCGAAGCTATTGATGAATGGGAAAAAGCTTATTCGTATGCCGTGGTGAGAATGTTTCCTGGTGCCAGGCAAGAATAAACCGTTGTAAAAAAGCAGGAAGATTATTTACCAGATAATACGAAAAAAACAATATTATTATGTTATCCTTAAAGTAAGTGAGGTCATGAAATGGACAGCATCAAATTTCTTGATGAAATAATAGCATATCAACAACATAAAGATGATAAATATCCTGTAAAAGAGCATACCCTTACTCAACTCTCTATTCGAGTAAATAAAAATATGCAGGATAATATAAATAGTCTGATGGCTGAACATGGAATCAATGATGCCATGTTTATGCTAATGTCTCTACTTTCCACTTCGGATAATTTCTGTATGTCTCCATCAGACATCAGTAATGTGCTGCAATTCAGCAAAACAAATGTTACCAGAATTAGCGATTCTTTAGTTACCAAAGGATTTATAAGACGAGTTGATAGCAGGAATGATCGTCGTAGTAAATATATTCATTTAACTCCGGAAGGTGATTTGTTTTTACAACGGGTAACCAGAATAAAAAGTCTATATCTGGAGAAAATCTGGTCAGTTTTATCCGATGATGAAATTAAGACATTCGAAATAGTTAGCAGAAAATTACTGTCTCATATAGATAATATATAAGACTAGCTCATTGAAATATTTTCCTTTCAATGATTTTTATAATGACCGATAAGGAATAATCATCATTCGGCTGATGAATTCTATATTGTATTCATCAGCCATATAATAAAATAATATTTGGTTGCCGTTTACAAATGAGTAAAAAGATGTTTCCATAATGATTCGCATTAATCCACAAATAGTTATTACTGGTTGGATCACTTTGTAAAAGACTCTAATTAGTATTATGCTTGCAAGATAAATAGTAAGGATAGAAGACATTTTCTTGTTTTAACCTTTAACCTTCAATCATCAACCTTAAATATTTAGCATAAACATACTGGCATCTAATATTTATCTCAATGAAAAACTACTGTAGCAAATCGGTTTAGCAGCTATTATCAAAAGGACTTACGACTAAAATACTCAGACAAAGAATAAAAGACTTGAATACGTGACTTAACCATGAACTAATAAATTTTGAAGATCATTGCATCTAAAAAAGCCTCTTATGAGGCCTCTAAATTAAATCTAAAGTATTTTGTTTTTGCGGGTATTTTAGTCCTAACAATTTCTTACGAGACTCATTCATTATAGAAATCACGTTCTCATAATCTCGCTTAGTTTTTAACGGACGAGCCATGTTATTTCTTACTAAGTCTAATGTTCCCTCGCAATTTAAATTCAAAGGATTATCAGGTAAATGTGGTATAACAGCAAAAACAGGGCGATTTGCTTTATTTGCAAATTCTGCCTGAGTCATAGTGCCGCTATTCAATGCAGCTTCAATCAGAATTGATCCCACTGATAATCCTACCTGTATTCTATTCCTTTGAACAAAAGACTGCTTTTGAGCCGGGCGTCCAATAGGATATTCAGAAACCCATGCTCCCCCTTTCTCCAGTATTTCTTGAGCAAGGCGGCTATTTTGCTTTGGCTTTGCTTTTTCAAGCCCATGAGCCAGAACAGCGATAGTTTTCCCTTTTGCCTGTAATGCCGCCTTATGAGCATTCGCATCAGTACCTATAGCTAATCCACTCACAATAATAAATCCAGCAGCCACAATTTGGTTAGTTATTCGCCTTGTTATTTCTTCACCGGCAGGTGATGTATCACGAGAGCCGACAATTGCTACACCGGGCAACTCAGATAATATATGCTTCCCCCCCTTCACATACAAAATTGCAGGAGGATTTGGTGTAAAGACTAAACTTAAGGGATAATATTCTGAACCATATGGAACTGGTTCCACCCCTTGAGAATAATGACTCTCAAGCTCTGCGCTAGCAATCAAAAAATCAGTTTCAGATATATTTCCTTTCAACAATCCATACTGATTAACCACTTGTGTTAAATCTCGCAAATCACGAACTTTTTCAAAATCAATAAGCTCAAAGAATTTCAATACACTTTGATCAGATGCTAACTTACCAATCTGAATAGCTAAACCAAGTGTATTTTTCAATTCTTCAGAGTGCACAGCATTACTCCTCATAGTTTGCCGTTTTTAATAACGACAGTGGAATTATAACTCCTGCACCCGCAGATTCCAGTAGATAGAAGCAAGCAGACAGGCTTCCTCCTGTCGTCTTAACATCATCCAGTAATAACACATTTCGCCCATGCAGGTTACCACCTATGACTCTAATAGTAGACATATGTCCAGTAATTGAGCGATCTCCACCTTCTCGATGGGCACTCGGGACACTGCGAAACCGTTCCAGACAACAATTCACATCTCCACATCGATAAACTCGTACTATACGCTCAGCCACCTCAATCAATGCTGGTGACACTCGCCCAGCAGTATGGGAAGGTACAACAGCAATAGAAAAGGGATGCTCGACAAAATACTCGTGTGGTCGTCCTGGAATTCTCAATCCTCTAACTGTTTCGATAGCTAATTGAGAAAAACGATTAATAGCTCTTTGATAATTACGGTGTCCTTCATTCTTAAAATCCATCATGAGCCTAGAGATGTCGTCACAACGAGGATTTCGTTCCCCTAAGTACTTGTAAGGATGATATACACCGCATGAAGTCACGCTTACGGGTAGAAGCATTCTTTAATCTCATTTTGCCTTGTTATTCGTTATGTTAAGCGAAACGACATTTCAAAAACAAACTGAAAATCAAGAATAATCTTACAAGTCACATTTTTAACATAGCACTGCCAGCGCGCCTCTTATCCCTGACACGCCTGCGCGCTTTATGTAGTGGTTTTCATGCGACTGCATATCATAAGCAAAAGCCTGCCATTCCTGATGGGCCTCAGCTAAAACGCTCCTCAAACGATCATGTGGATTCATGCGGTATGACATGTACAATCGCCAAAGAGGGCATCGAGACTTTTTGGAAACATACGTAACCACAGTTAATATGTGCATCCAGTCTCGAATTGCATCACATGTCTCATCAAAAAGCTTGGTGATGGTTGTACGGTTCAACTCCGCCTCTTTCCAATAATTTTAGCTGTCAAATTCTGGATCGCCATGCTGAAACGATTTTGACTCTGAAAGGTATTCCTTCCGGAAACGGTCCAAGGTTATATAAACCTCTGGTGAATGAACGTTTTGTTCGACTCACCACTTGTAACAAAAGTATTAAATGCACCTGAAAAAACTTTCGCCTTCAAATGGTTCGTTGAGGTCAAAATGATCCAGCGCAGTCCTCAGCTTAAGCACGCTTTCTCTGGTTTCAAACATCGAATTCCAAATGAGACTATATGCTGATAACTCCTTATCAAAATGCGCTTTCGTGACATAAACAGAATTGTCTAACTTAGCCTTTACTCTTTCATTAGTTGCACTCACTTGTGAGTGAAATTCAGCAATATTTTTGTTTAGCCGCGACTGATATCTCTCTAAATAAACTTTCCCGCCCCAAATAACTATGCCAGATGCAATAAAAGACCGCCCCCCAACGAAGCCAGAACTTTAAAGACCAAATCCATTGTGCCCACCTGCAAAAATAGTATTCCGTTATAAGCTAATAGATTTTTAATCAAACAGGGAATAATTCGCGTCAACATCATCCCTGCTCTGCTCTATCTTGGCGTGAAGGGGAAGATAAACAGAAGCATCCCTATCAGTAAAGAGCTTTATGAAGAGAGAATAGCGCTCGATGGGTTCAATTTCTTCACAGACTGCTATTTTCAATCTTTATCCGTGATGGAAAAAACGTCTATCGTGTTCCCTCGAGGTCAACTGACACACGTTCTACGCCATACGTTTGCGGCGTACTTAATGATGTTGAGTGGAAACAACCAGGCCTTACAAAAATTCTCGGAAACCACGATATAAAAATGACTATGCGTTATGAGCATCTGGTACCGAATCATCTGGAAACATAGCTCCGTTTCAATCCACTGGCAACGTTACCAAATGGCGACAATGTGGCATTACCCCGTAATAACCACCACTAACCACCACATTAAGTTATCGTTTTTAAAAAACTTATTGTTTTTATTAAACCTTTTAGATAACACATCATCCATTCTTACTTGACTCAGGTTTCAAACCCAAAAATCAAGTAAAAATTAACCATCCATAATCAGCGAAATGAATAATGAAAATCAATTAATTAAGTATCATTTGCGCTTAGGTTTTGACCTAAACACATTCTTCATAAGCATACTGATTTTTAAAACTTTCAAATAAATCCAGCGTTGAATTCTTGGAAAATACAAAAAAACAAGGTTCCGCGTGAATGCAACTAATATAGACACGCCAAAGAAAAATATACAAAAAACGCCCAAAACCAGCCCGATAAGAACTAAAAAAATCTCCGCACAATCTCTGACAAACTGAATAAAAGAGAAAGAACGCTCATAAGTCTGATGTTTTAATAAAGCATCTGAAATAACATTGGTACCAATTGCACCTGATATGAAAGGAAGAATATAGGTAAATATTAAGTGGTAACGCTCAAGGCGCGATAGTACATCACGCGATACATTACCAGATGTAGCCAATTCTTTGCAATGTTCTAGAATTTCTATAAAAGTAATGTGACCTAGAACACCAACACCAATAAAGACGCCCCCACACATAAACACGATCGGGCGTGTCAACTTAAAGTCGATCAGAAAAGAAAATAGACAGAATAAAAGCATAATTATGCCACCAGCAAGAGTAAGCAAGATAGTCGGAGAGAACATAAAATCGAAATTCATGGGTATATATCTAACTGTGATCGTATTCTTTTCTTGATTAAAACATTGTGTGTCCTAAAGATGTTAATGTCAATGGAGTATAATCAATGGCCTATATTCTTGTTGTTGACAAAAATTCATCTGATGAATGATCGCCTCAAAAAATACAGAGCCTGTTTAAGATTCTGTGTAGATGTCTTTTCTCAGAAGTGACCGTCCGGGCGGTCACCGAACTCGGTGATAAAGCCAGTCCTTCAACGACATCGTCCATTTCTAGAGCGAACTTCAGTTTGAAAAAGTGGGCACCTACGTTACCAATACTGGCTTAATAGCTACATACGGCTGTCAGTTTACTCTTATGTATGTTTCTTGCCTGGACTAAAACAACAAAATTTGAACGACTTTCAATAACAGAAAAGTCCTGTACATTTGTCCCAACCATTTACGACGTATAAACCGTACACTGAGTTTTAGTAAGCAATTCAGTGCCTTTCCCGGAGGCTACAGTATCGCCTTTAGGCCCCTGTTGACCTGCATCCCTTTTTGCCTCTTGCGGCCCCGTAACACCTTTCGGTCCCTCTGGGCTTTCCAGAACTTAAATACCCTTCACCAAATTTTCAGCCTTGGCCGCTGTGGATTCTGCAGCGTTACATCTTTTTTAGTCTCCGTCGCCTGCCACATCTCCTCATATTTTGAGGCTTCAGGAGATGATGCTAATGACACCACCTGACAGGCTGACTGTAGCCTTTGCGTTTATTTCGCTGTTCCTGACGAATGCGTCACTCGTTTTTACGTTGCTTTCTGATTTTTAACTGCTGCTGCGGCATTTTCTGAGTCTGTCAGTGAGGCAGCCGCCACTTTGGCGCTGTTTGTTGACTTTGCATCTGTCGTTGACAGCATTTTCGGATGTCTTTGCCTATGCTGCGCTCTGAAAGGCTCCGTCAGCGACACCGACACCTGATCCACCATCATATCAAATCGGAGCTGCGCTTCCGGAGTAACATCATCTTCAGTCATCGTCCCTACAGGGTCCCCGCCTCTAAAACCTTGAGCAAATAGAACAACACACTACTGGTCATACTCCACATCCATGCTGTAACGTCCAGATTTATCAGAATTTTCTGAGCCACCGAGTTTACCACCACCTCGGTGGTGTGGTACGTTTTACTTTCAGTCCTATCTGGCTTTTTGTACCCCCCATGCCATCTTTATGCACACCAGAAATTTTAACTGTAATACCTTTCCACCAATAAAAAAGCCCGCAGCAATAATGCCACGGGCTCAGGGACAGTAGAACTTTACGCTTCCTCAAACGCAGTTCACCGCATCAGGCGAATGAACATGTGTATTATAGCAATATTTAAAGGAGATAAAGTGCCATCTTACGTCAGAAACGGTATTCGTGCAGGTCGACAACACATTAAATGTCAGGGAGATATGACAGTGTCCCGCCGGCATCGCAATCAGCGATGAGCCCTCCTACTGACATCCATTGCCGTTTTCTGAAAAATCCCCACGTTTTCAGCACCTGAAGATTACAGGTTTAATACCAGTACCACTGCTGATTCGAGTTATTGAAATTCTGCTGTTTCGTGGGACGAAACAACACAAGGGGAATGATAATCTGCCGGCCTCCCCCTGAACATCATAAACAGTAACAGTTACCGTGCCACTGGCATAACTGCTATTCTGAACCGCCCCGGAAATCCTGGAGACTAAACTCCCTGAGAAAGAGGTAAACAGGATGACTAAAAATACTCGTTTTTCCCCCGAAGTCCGTCAGCAGGCGATTCGTATGGTTCTGGAAAGTCAGGATGAATATGACTCACAGTGGGCGGCAATTTGTTCCATTGCCCCAAAGATTGGCTGTACGCCGGAGACTCTGCGTGTCTGGGTTCGCCAGCATGAGCGGGATACCGGGGGCGGTGATGGTGGGCTCACCAGCGCTGAACGTCAGCGTCTGAAAGAGCTGGAACGTGAGAATCGTGAACTGCGCCGCAGTAACGATATCCTTCGCCAGGCTTCCGCTTATTTTGCGAAGGCGGAGTTCGACCGCCTCTGGAAAAAATGATGCCACTGCTGGATAAGCTGCGTGAGCAGTACGGGGGCGGACCGGTATGCAGCGAACTGCATATTGCCCCGTCAACGTATTACCATTGTCAGCAACAGCGACATCATCCGGATAAACGCAGTGCCCGTGCGCAGCACGATGACTGGCTGAAGAAAGAGATACAGCGCGTATACGATGAAAATCACCAGGTATACGGTGTGCGTAAAGTCTGGCGTCAGTTGTTACGGGAAGGTATCAGAGTGGCCAGATGCACTGTGGCACGTCTCATGGCAGTTATGGGACTTGCCGGTGTTCTCCGGGGTAAAAAGGTCCGCACTACCGTCAGCCGGAAAGCCGTTGCCGCATGCGACCGCGTAAACCGTCAGTTCGTGGCAGAACGTCCAGACCAGTTGTGGGTGGCTGATTTTACCTGGGTAAGCACATGGCAGGGCTTCGTTTATGTGGCGTTCATCATTGATGTGTTCGCCGGATACATCGTGGGATGGCAGGTCTCATCATCCATGGAAACAACATTCGTGCTGGATGCACTGGAGCAGGCGTTGTGGGCCCGTCGGCCGTCCGGCACAATCCATCACAGTGATAAAGGTTCTCAGTATGTATCGCTGGCCTACACGCAGCGGCTTAAGGAAGCCGGATTACTGGCATCAACAGGGAGTACTGGCGACTCGTATGACAACGCGATGGCTGAGAGCATCAATGGTCTTTACAAAGCGGGGGTAATACACCGTAAGAGCTGGAAAAACCGGACAGAAGTGGAACTGGCCACACTCACGTGGGTGGACTGGTATAACAATCGACGATTGCTGGAAAGGCTGGGCCATATTCCTCCGGCAGAAGCAGAAAAAGCTTATTATGCTTCCATCGGAAATAATGATCTGGCAGCCTGAGTTCACAGATAAAATACTCTCCGAGCCTGTACATAGATTTGTGTAATTGCCTGATTTTGATATGTTCAATCCAGCAT
>OBXV01000214.1_pt1 | contig 52778 bp, 50 predicted proteins | sample 1495451 | NCBI WGS metagenome assembly OBXV01 (sample SAMEA2580178, study PRJEB22360) | human gut metagenome | biome: human gut; feature: human-associated habitat; material: faeces | place: Denmark | collected 2008/2010 | reverse complement strand
TATTCTACAGAAGGGACTTCCTTTTTTCTATTTACACAAAATATTTTACACTCTCCGCATCATTGATGTGATTTTACTTTTATGTGAATATCATACGTTATTATCAATTATATTGTAAAGCATTTCCACGTGACAGTTTCCCATCTTGCATGGTGTAAACTTGGTCGACTTTGTCTAGTAAACGTAGATCATGGGTAATCATAACCACACCTCGATTATACTCGTGAGCAATTCGTGCAAGTAGATCAACAACTTGATGCGCACGTTCTGTATCAAGGCTAGCTGTGGGTTCATCAGCTAATATGATGCTTGGGTTATTATATAATGCGCGAGCAATTGCTGCTCTTTGTCGCTCTCCACCGGATAAATCTTTCGGATAAGATCGTAATACCTTGTTTAGATCCAGCAGATCTAATAGTTCTTCACGATTCATTTTTTTTGAATTTGGCTTGTCTAAACGATCTATTAAATCTAACTGTTCTTGAACATTCAAAAATGGAATCAAATTTGATGCTTGTAAGATAAAACCAAATTCCTTAAAACGCAAAGTTGTTTTTTCTTTTTCAGTCATTTGTGTTGTTTCTTTATTTTTTATAATTATTTGACCACTAGTTGGTGTTTGCAAATTTCCTAGTGTCGTCAAGAAAGTTGTTTTTCCTGATCCTGAAGGACCAACAATAGCAGTAAACTCTCCTTCCTTTAATTCAAAATTGGTAGGGAATAGAGCTTGTGTTAATGTATGTCCACTTCCATATGTCTTGGTGACATTCTTCATTTCTACTAAATTCATTGTTTATTCTCCAATCGCTTCTATAGGATCAATTTTCAAAATCTTAGGCAACGAGATTAGCCCTCCCAAAAGAGCCATTATAATGATTGCTAAACCTAGAAGTGAATAGGCTAGCCAGCTAGGATAAAAGAAAAGGGTTGCCGGTAAAACAAATTTTACTGCCCATACGCCAATAAGTGCCATCAAAACACCCATACCTGATAAAACGAATATTTGACAAAATAGAGACCAGATAATTGTTTTGGATTGAATACCTTGTGCACGCATAATGCCATAAAGCCCTAGTTTTTGAATCATGATAATGTAAATGAAAATACCGACTACTAAACAAGTAATAACTACCAGAGCTATAATCATTCCCATAAACACATTTACTTCCGGTGTGTAGCCAGGAATATTACTGATCATATCTTGTTCGGTTACTTGTACTAAGCCCTCCCCAGAGACATCAACATCATTGTTTAGAACAATTGCTGAAATGGTTTTGGTTGTTTTATCCGTATGCTGTAACTTCCAGTAGGTAGACAAATCAGTATAAATGACCGGCACGGTAAAAAATTTACTGTCATTCGTTATACCGACGACTTTATATTCGTCAGTACTTCCATTTAACTGTATCTGATCGCCCATTTTAATATTATAATTTTCCATCGATTGATCAATGATAACTTCATTCTTACTTTCAGGATAATGACCTTCAATAAGTTTAGGTGCAATAAAACTGTTCCAATTTTGAGCAAAAATTGAGATATTCACTGTCGTATCATCATTTTTTAGATTTGTTACAGCAAACATATATCCTAGGGGGGCCGCGTCATCTGACAACTTATCTTTATAGTTATCTTCAGTAATAAAGGAGGCTGTTAGATTCTTATTTGCATATTTTGAGAGTACTACTCCTGTTGAATCCCAGTTATCCGCTGCGGTTCGGTTATCTCGAACTAAACCAATTGCTAGGCTTGTCATAAAGAAGACCATAAACGATATAAGGAAAACTGTAACTAGGACAAGGCTGTAACGAAGTTTATTGTGTAAAATTTATTTTATTGCAAGATACATTATTTTTATTCCTTTCTATTTTTAACTCCATTGTAAATTAAGTCTACAATTTCTTCTAAACGTTGATTTTGTTGCTGTTCAGTCATTTTTTTATTAAAAATCAGACATTGAACAAACAACATAAGAATCTGACTGGCAATCGCTGAGAACAAGCTCGTTAACGTGATTTTTTCATCTATTTTCGAAAAAAGGGAATGTTCTCTTGTCCAATTATTCTTATTATTGGAATCAATATATGAGAAAAAATCTTGTTGTAACTCTTCGTTTATTAGTATTTCGGACAAGAAAATTAAGACAATCTCTTTATTTTCCATTAGAAATTGATAACGATTAAAAACGATGTAATGAATAATCTCTTTTACTTCTGCTTTTTTTTCAAGATCTTCAAAAAAATCGGAAGTAAAAGCAGGTAATATATGATCTAAAATAGGTGTAAGTAAATTCATCGTTAAATCATGCTTATTTGTAAAAAACTTAAAAATTAGCGCTTTTGAAAAACCGGCTTCTTTCGCGATTTGACTGGTTGAAGTGTTGGATATTCCTTGTTTTGAATAAAGTCTAATAGTAGCTTCTAATATTTTTCGCTTATTCTCTGGCATTTCAGCCATATTTAGCCACTGTTCATAATTCGTCATAATCGTTTCTGACATTTCATACCTACTTTCTATAATATCCCACATCGTGACCGATCGGTCACGATGTGGGATTATAATATCATCTAAAAGTAAATTAGTCAAAAAAAACGCCTAATGCAATTTATGCTGATAAATACCTAAATCTATATGTTACTTAATAGGAACTTATTTCTAATGAAAAAAAGCTGATTTTATGTACACTTCATACTAGTGTACATTTAAGTTGTTTTAAGCTATTGTATTTATATACTTAAAATTACTTATTTTTGATGGGAGTTCAATAGGTGAATCAACAAAAAAGATTGCTGATAATAATGGAAAGACTAAAAAAAGAACAATCGTTAACTTTACAAGACATTATGCAACTTACAGGTGCTTCTAGAGACACGGCTAGAAGAGATACAATAAAACTAGCGGATAACAACCTTGTGATTAGAACTTACGGAGGTATCAGTTTAGCAAATTCGTTTAATAAAATAGATGGATATTTAGGAAGAACAGATCAAGAACTTCAAGTGAAAAAGCAAATTGCTAAAGAAGCAAGTAAACTATTACTTGAAAAGCAAACCGTATATTTAGATGTGTCGACCACAATCTCACTTTTGCCTCAATATTTAGCGAATAGAAACATAAACTTGGCTGTGACAAACTCGATTGACATTGCCGATCAATTCTTAAAGACCACTTCAATCCCTACTACGATTCTTGGAGGAACATTAAATAAAGAAAGCCGTTCAGTTACTGGTGGATACCCAATCTGGGAATTAACTAAGTATCGGTTTGATATTTCTTTCTTAAGTTGTGCGGGTATAAATAATCAGGGAATCTATTATGCCCATGAAGAAGACATCGCAATGAAACAGGTAGTTAGAGAGAAAAGTAACAAAATCGTATTACTATGTGATCATACAAAAATCAATTTATCACATAATTACCTTGTCTACTCGTTTGAAGAAATTGATTATTTGATAACCGATAAAAAAATTCCTGAAGAATTAGCCGTTAGAATAGGAAAGAGCAAAATCATCTACACAAAGGAGAATAGCTATGATTAAAACGATATTATTTGATGTTGATGGAACGATTATTGATACAGAATATGTTATGACACATTCTCTGCAAAAAACATTGCGTGAAGAATTAGAGAAGGAAATCCCGATTAAAGAATTACATTATATTTTAGGTATTCCTGGAAGAGAAGCTATTAAAAAGTTTGTAAATACTGAAGAAGAAGAGGAAACTCTCTTATCAAAATGGGGTGAAAACGTACTTTTATTAGCAGACAATGCTCAAGTTTTTCCGCATATAGAAGAAACATTACAGACATTGCATGTAAAAGGGATTCAATTAGGACTTGTCACATCTAAAACAAAAGAAGAAATGAAAAATGAGTTTGATCGATTTAATTTAAATCAGTATTTTGATATACAAATTACAGCTTCAGATACTAAGTTGCATAAACCTTTTCCGGACCCCATACAAAAGGCAATTGATGAATTGGGCATGAAAAAAGAAGAGACGATTTACATTGGTGATTCATTATATGACATGCAAAGTGCGAAATCTTGTGGAGTCACTTTTGGTTTAGCTAAATGGGGTGCTAAAAACATTGAATCATTTCAAAGTGTAGATATAATTATTGATTCTCCTCAAGAAATACTTGATTTGTTAGAAAAATAGGCAAAGAGCGTGAGATAAGGATAGGGTTTCACGCTCTTTGTTTTTCGCCATTTAAAGATTGAAATTTTTGCCATTTAAAAAGAAAAGTGACAGTTGTGAAGGAGAAAGTTGAAAAAAACTACACCTATCACACCGGCTAAATGCCGATAACAAGATTTTCCTGCTTTTAATTCACTATATTCTTTGTTTTCATTAAATGATTTGATCGATTTAACCGGACTAACTACCATAAGATTTTCTAACAAATCAGCGATTTCCAGAGATGATAATCGATAATAGACATTTCCTCCCTGTTTATAAGACATCACCCAATCAAGAGAATGAAGTTTTTTTATACGATAAGATGCCGTGTGATCTTTTATTTTTGCTTTCTTTGCTAGTTCATGTACAGTATGGAACCTTCCATCCATCAATAAAGTAAGGATCTCAAGTCGCGAATGATCTGCTAAGAGTTTAGTCGTTTGCTGAAGATCAGGAAATCCAGCCATTTTTTCTATCCTTTCACACATCGATGAGCATCGAGGAATAAGCTTAGTATACTATATTCAGAGGTGAGGATTATGTTTAAAAAAATGGAAAAAAGTTTCTATTACGGATTTCCCGTCGTGCTGATGACGACTAAGGATGAGAAGAAGGGATTTTACATGATCCAACTCATATCAATGTGAATAAATGGCAACCTCTTATCTATAAATTCAGGGAATATACAACTGCCAACCAGTCGTTAAGTTTGAATTTTAGATTCCAAGAATTCAAAGAGTCGTAATGATAAACATCGTTAGGTATAAACAAAAAAAGACTCACAGCACGAGTAAAAAACAAATAGAAGCTATAAGGTCGAATGTGACTCTATAGATGCAGTATATGCAGCTTATGAGCATTTCTTCTGTTCTCTTTGTTTTTGGGATCTGTGCTGAAGTCTTTTTTGTTTTTTGCCGCTCTTTCTTTGAAAAATCGATTCTGTTATACCTTCTCCATTACTAATTCAGGCATCTGCTGAGTAATGATTTTTCGCGCAAAAGAAATATCTGTTACCCAAGGTTCGATTTGTTCTTCATTCAAGACAAGCGGCATTCGGTCATGGATTGGTGCAACTGTGCGATTAGGTTCAGTAGTCATTATGATCGATTCTGCTGTTTTTTCATCGTGATGGCTACGATAAAAGCCGCCAATATACACTATTTTTTCCTTATTTGAAAACATAAATTTGTCTTTTTCTTCATTCCACTCATAAAAGCCGCTCATTGGGAAAACACAACGATTTTGCAAAAATGGTTGATGAAAGGTCTTTTTTTCTTCTATTGTCTCTGCTCGGGCATTGATCATCAATTGTCCTTTTTTAAATCCGGTAAATCCCCACTTCATGATTTCCGGAGTGAGATTGTTTTCTTCCTTTTTTCTTAATGTCACAACAAGATTTGACGGAAAAATTTCTCCAGCTGCTAATTCTGCTGCCTGTTCCGGTTGTTTCTTCTGGGCTTCTCGATAATAATTCTGAAGGAGCTCCGACTCTAGATTAAAAAAATAACGACCACACATCCTAATACCTCCCCCATCTTTTTATCTATCATACACTGCAACAAGAAGTTCACACCAACAAAACGTTTTCAATGAATGGAGAATTAAAAAAGTTGTGACAAACTCTCCAGTAAACTTTTTTCTCCTGCCAACTCCTCGGTCACAAGTCACAATATCCATCAAATATGAGAAGCTGTTTTTTGAAATTACTCCTTGTGACTCAGAGTGAAACGGCAAGTTCCCGACCTCTGGGTAAACGGTGTTCAATCAGCTGACCCTCGGTATTAGCTCAACAAATGGCAAAATATGAGGAACTATTTTTCCATTTGTTTCTCTAATACTCAGGTCAAACCGCTGATTTCGCAACCTCTTCCTTAAACGGTGTTCAAAAGCTTGCATCTGCGGTAATAAGCCCATCCAAACGAAAAATATGAGAAGCTATTTTTGTTTGGCTGTTCTTATTACTTGATGCAGGACAGCTTTTTCGCAACCTCTGATTCACGGTGTTCCAGAAGTAGCTTCTTCGAAAAATAAGCCGAAATTTCACAAAAATTTGAGAAGTAATTTTCGTCAATTCCTTCTTATTTCTTGAAGCTGACCACTTCTGTCACAACCTCTAATTATTAAAGAACCTTTTGCGAAGTTAACAATCTTTCTTTGATCAATTGAAAATTCTGTCTAAGTAGTGATAGATCTTGTGTGACTTTCAACAATAAGATACTGCCCTGGATTTCAGCAATCAACGCTTTGGCTTGACGGTCTGCCTCTGCATCGGACAGTTTTTCTTCAGAAAGTGCCAAGATATTTTGTTTCGTATACTTGACCCATTGATTGACTAATTCTAGTAGCAATAGACGGAATTCTTCATCCACTGTACTCAACTCAATAATCAAATTCCCCACAGGACAGCCATGATAAGTGATTTGTGCCTCATGATCAGCGAAAATCCAATCCAACATTTCTTCTAGTGCTTCTTCTGGCTGTTTTCCAGCATTTAAGATGTCTTCAAACAACTCTGTCTGCCACATGTCCATATGCGCATGGATCACCGCTAGACAAACTTCTTTTTTTGAAGAAAAGTAATAATAAAATTGCCCTTTCCCCGTATCAGAAGCTGCTAGAATATCCCGGATTGACGTTTCGTGATAGCCTTTTTTATAAATAAGATCTTTGGTCGCTTCCAAGATCTTTTCCTTTGTTTTCAATGATATTCTCCTTTTTCATCTCTCATAGTCCTATATTATACAATAAATTCATCATTTTATCTTCCTAATCGTTTAAAAAGGGCTATGCCAAATTATCTGACACAGTCCTCACTATAAAACTGTTCTCTTGTAGCTAGATGTTCATTGATTCAAGAACTGCGAGGACAAAAGCAGTTCCTATCTTATGATAGTTGCTCTAATACTTCCTCTGTTGTCATCACTTGATCTGCAATAAAACCAAAGTTCGTCAACGCTGCATCCATTGCTTCTTGGCCAGGAGCACCAATTGCATCTGTCGCTACCACAACATTGAATCCACTCTCTACCAATTCACGCATATGGGAATCGCTACACAAGTTTCCGTTCATTCCACCGAGAATTACTGTGTCGATTCCATTTTTTCTCAATTGAAGCGCTAAGTCGTTGCTTTCTGGTCCAAAGATTTTATGAGGAGAGCTGATGATCGTATTTTCATCCAAATATGGTTTCAATTCTTCGATAAAATCGGCTCCTGAACCTTCTTCCACTGGTTCATATTGACTTTTTCTAGCAAACATCTGCTGCTCAAGCATCATATGTTCTCCTGCACCGCCAAATTGCCATTTATGGTCATGTGGATAAAAATAATGAGGAGAAATAAAGAGTTTGTATCCTTTTTCTTTTGCTTGTTTCACCATTTCGATCATATTTTCGATCGTATTGTATTTTTCTAAGATATCTTTTGTCAAACCAAAGCCACCGCCTGCTGGTTTCAAGAACTCGACTTGCGGGTCAGTTAGAACTACTGCTGTATTTTTGTTGTTGAACATGCTAAATTCTCCATTCGTTATTTATTTTAATACATCATTTAGAGCTTCACTCATTGTTGGATGAGAATAGATTTGATCTCTCAATAACGTATAAGGAAGTTTTCCATTCATAGCTAGCGAAATCAAGTTGATGACTTCATGAGAATCTTCCGCATAGATACTTGCGCCTAGAATCAAGTCAGTTTCAGGATCAACTAAAACTTTGAATACCCCTTTAGGATCTTCTAATACTTGTGCTTTAGGAACACCGCTTGTCATATACTTGAATAATTTGTAATTGACGCCTTGTGCTTTGGCTTGTTTTTCTGTTAATCCTACATTAGATAAAGTCGGAGTGATAAATACACTGTAAGGCACAGCTTTCCGGTTATTCGTTGTTCGTGTATTTTCGCCTTTCAACTGATCCATGATAATTCGATAATCATCTAAAGAGATATAAGTGAACTGCAGTCCGCCTTTGACGTCTCCAATCGCCCAAATGTTTTCCGCATCTGTACGAAGGTATTCATCTACAGCGATTGCTCCGCGATCAGTCAGTTTAACATCTGTATTTTCTAATCCAAGAGAAGCTGTATTAGCTTTTCGGCCAGTTGCTGCTAAAACTTTAGATGCTTCAATCGTTACTTTTTGACCATCTTCTGTAAAGGTAACGGCAGCTGTTGATTCTTGGTCTGCTACTTCATCAACAGTCACACCTAAGTGGAACTCGATCCCTGCATTCGTCAAATCTTCTAAAATCATTTGTGCAATGTCTTCATCTTCACGTGGAAGAAATTCAGGATGGGCATCAAGAACGACAACTTTAGATCCGTATTCATTGAACATTGATGCAAATTCCAGACCAATATATCCAGCTCCAATGATCACTAATTTTTCCGGTAATTGTTCCTGATCCATTGCTTGCGTAGAATCAATCAAGTAGCGACTTGTATTCAATCCTTTGATTGGTAAAATGATTGGTTCAGAACCAGTATTGATGAAAATCCGTTCGCCTTCAACAATCACTTTTTCACCATTATTCGTTACTTCGATTTGATGGTTAGAAAGAAAACGTGCTGTGCCGTCCATCACTGTCCCAGTCGCCTCATCGCTAATCATATGATAATTTTTGGCACGAAGCATGCCCGTCAATTTTTCTTTCCGAGCAACAGCCTCTGTAAAATCGATTCCTCTTTCTCCATTGAAAATCAATGATTTAGAAGGAATACAGCCGATGTTGATACATGTTCCGCCATACATACGTGTTGACTTTTCAACAACTAAAACCGATTCGCCTTTTGAAGCTAACGCCTTCGCTAAAGTCTTACCGCCTTTTCCAAAACCGATCACAATATTTTGATATTTTTCCATCCTTTTTCCCTCGCTTCTTCTTTACCTACCGATTGGTACAAAAATATGATAACCGATAATCGTCTATTTTCCAAATCATCTGCTTTGTTTGTCAAAAAAACCAGACAAAAAGCGGTCCTTTCACGTTTTTAGTCTGGTTCGATTTCCTTTATTCTTCTAAACAATCGTTACTTCTACGTCGATATTTCCTCTAGTTGCTTTGGAGTAAGGGCAGAATTCATGCGCATCTTCTGCAATTTTTTGGGCTTCTTCTTCGCTGATGCCATCGATATGCACTTCTAATACTACACCGATCTGATAGCCGCCATCATCTAATTTATAAAGAGAGACACGTGCTTTTACTGTGGACTCTGCGGTCATTCCTGCTTCTTTGATCATATGTTGTACTGCCCCATTGAAACAAGAAGCATAACCTGCTGCAAATAATTGTTCTGGATTTGTTCCTTCTGCATGGATTCCCGGAGGAGTGATTTTCATATGCATCGAGCCATTGGGTGCCTCGACTTCTCCATTGCGCCCGCCATGGTTAATCATTGCTGTTTCGTATGCTTTTTTCATTGTACTGCTCCTTTCGATTGACCATTTGCTACTTGCTATAGTTATAGTGTATGACAAGTAAGGCGCTTTCTACAAAAATTCTGCTTATTCAAATACCAGAATACCGTCTTCTACTATTTTTCCAAAAAACAAAAAGATGCCACTCGTGAACAACAGGGTCATATTCGTTCCAAAATAAATAGCAATCTTTTCTAAATAATCTTTTATATGATTGATTTTAAGATACATATATACCAGAAAGTTGACCCCATAGACCAATACTGTTAAAAAAATAACCATATTCGTTACCATTTTTTTCCTCCTTTTGCTGGCCACCTTACCAGCACTCGGTTTAACCTTACCACTTTTTTTGTTGTCCAAGCAACTACCTTTCAAGAAGTTTGGTTTATTCTGCTGGTAATGATCCAAGATCAGAAAAATGTCCGAATAAGTTTGCTAGTTTTTCTAACACTAGCTGGTTCTTTCCGCTTTCGTCATTTTCTATCTGCAATACTAACAACGGCTCATGTAAGCTTAAACGAATCAAAAACCAACCGCTTCCATAAGGTTCTTGCAGATTATACCGAATACCTTCTTCATTTGCCGGGTCGAAGTTCATCCCTTTTTCTTCTTCCAGCAGTCGCTTCATTTCTTCTAATATCTTGTTTCCTTGTTCGCGTGGTTCATCGCTGAACAATTTTAGTCGGATTTCTTGTACTTCTACGGGCTGTTTCAACTCTTTGATTTGTTCATCTAATGTGATACCTTTTCTTTTTAATTCTGGCAAAAGCATCAGGATCTTCGCGATGACATATGCACCATCATCCAGAAAATAATTTTCCTTGAATGCAGCGTGTCCGCTTGTTTCGATGGCTAGCTGTGTATCTTTCCCAAGACGATTAAGTTCTAATGCTTTATTGATTACATTTCGATAGCCGGAAATATAACGAATTTGGGTACCTCCTTTTTCTTCAATGAATTTTTGTAGATGAGAAGAAGTAGGCGAATTCGTTACGATCCTTGTTTCTGGATGTTCTTTTAATACGATCGTACTTAATACTGCGATCAAATTATTTCGATTGATGACTGTTCCAGAAGCACTGACCACAGCTGAACGATCCACATCTGTGTCAAAAATGATCCCAAGATCTGCTTCATTTGCTAAAACAGCCTGCTTGATACTTTCCATCGCTTCTTTGTTATCAGGGTTGGGGATGTGATTAGGAAATCGACCATCTGGTTCCAAAAATTGAGATCCTGTTGTATCAGCGCCTAAGCTATTCAATACTTTTTCAGCAAAGAATCCTCCAGCACCATTTCCAGCATCCACGATGATTTTCCAACCTTTTAGTGGTTTGTCATCTTGTGTTCTCATCCCTTTTTTGATTTTTGTGACTAAATCTTGCGCATAAGGTATCAAAAGGTCTGCTTTTTCCACACTTCCTACTTGTTCACTGTTTATTTTTTGCTGTTGTGACAGGATATAAGCAATATCTTCTTTTTCTGCTCCTCCTTCTGAGGTAAAAAATTTTATTCCGTTGTAATAATAAGGAAGATGGCTAGCAGTCAGCATGACCGCAGCATCGCATGAGAATTGTTCAAATTGAGTGGACATAAACATAGCTGGCGTAGTAGCTAATTCGAAATCAATGACATGTATCCCTTGTTCTTTCAGACTTTGGATCAACGCCTCTTTTAGTGCTGGTCCGCTGATCCTGCTGTCATGACCAATCCCAATCGTCCATTTTTTAGTCGGATTAGTTGATTTCTTCTTTTTCTTTAGCCAGTTTGCTAGTCCCCAGCCGATCTTTTCTACCCTGTCTGTCGTCAAATTGACTTCATGACCTTCAACTGGTAATGCAATCCCTCGAATATCCGATCCATTTTGTAGCGCTTTCATATCTTGCATATAAAAGTCCTCCTCATTTATTCCCTCATTTTTTCTAATTTTTCCGCAAATCGCTGTGCTTCTTCTTCTGAGCGGCAAATAATAATGAATGTATCTACACCTGCCATCGTTCCAACAACTTCGGGATAAGCAACTTCGTCTATCCAATTCGTTACCACATCAGCGCCATTTCGTTCAGTCAATACGATAACCATGAATTGAACAGACTGTATACGTAAAACCTCACGCCTAATTGCCGTACGCAAACGTTCTTCATTTAAAGAAACAGATGGTTGGTTAAATAATGTATAGCATACTATTTTATTTTCATTTTGGCTTTTTACTAACTTCATTTCTCTGATGTCTCGAGAAATCGTAGCTTGAGTCACATCGGCACCTGCTTCATGCAACCGTGTAAGCAGCTCTTCCTGTGTCCCAATCGGTTGTTCTGTAATCATTTGGCGGATCAATGCTTGTCGCTGTTTTTTTTTCATATTAGACACCTCTCAATATTGATTATAGCAAAAGACAAGTAATATTTCTTCTTATTTTGGTATTTTTTACTTTTATTTTTTCGGTTTTATTCAGGTTGCTATCCTTTTTCTATTTTGACACGCAAAATCGTCTTCATTTTTTCAGGTGCAGATTTTCGTGGATCGCTGATATAGATTTCTTTATGTTCTTTAGAAGTTCTTTGATAGCCTTCTTCTGCAATGAATGCTTCTAATTTCTCAAAGGATTCTGGTTCTTCATCATAGGAACCGATGTGTAAGATTTGGGCACAAAGACCTTCTTCCATCTTTCCGAATGCTACTTGTTCTCTCAAGTCTTCCGGAAGTTTGCTCAGAGAACGCTGAATGGCTTCTTGTGCTATCGCTTCTGTAACAAAGTCAGGCTGTCGGATCATCAATTGATAAGAAAAATGTTCTTTTTTCATCACTGGTTCATGCAAATACTTTTCTTGCAGTCCCCATTGTCCTTCCAATGGATAGACAGTATACAGCTGATAATCAGGAATCAGCCAATTTTTTTTAGGCGACATGCGTATTGCATAGCTGACTGCATATAGACAGGCTACTCTTCGTTTAAAGTCTTCCTGATTCGGGTCCCCGATCCCTCTGATGCTAAAGAATGGTTTTTTAGGAACCTCTAGTATTTGCGGGCTTTTTTTCATACTATAGCTCTTGTCTTTACGCCATTCGATTTTTTCCATTTTTCTTCCTCCGAGAAATTCCATTTAGTTATTTATTATCATACCTCTTTTTGAGTGACTTGGCTAATCGTGTTGACACTATTTTTCAGTTTGTGCTAGAATAAGTTAAGTAAATAAATCGTACAGATAACACGTTTCGGCGTGTCGAGAGAGAGGCGGTTTCTATTTTTATAATAGAAATCACTCTCTTTTTTTACGAAATTTTTTAGAGGTGATGTAAATGACGAAACAAAAACAGCTGCTTTTAGTACCTGCAGTAATTGCAACAGGGATGATGTCTTTTGCGGGCGTATTGATCGAGACGGCCATGAATGTAACTTTCCCCACTCTTATTAGACAGTTTGATTTAACGACCGCACAAGTCCAATGGGTAACAACGATTTATCTTTTGATGATTTCGATCATTGTTCCGCTATCTACTTATTTGAATCGCAATTTTAGTCTCAAAAAACTCTTTTTAGCTTCAAATCTGCTTTTCTTGGCAGGTATAATGATCGACTTCTTCTCTCCTACCTTCATGGTCCTATTGTTTGGTCGATTGCTCCAAGGGGCAGCGACAGGTATCGCTCTTCCGTTGATGTTCCATATTATCTTGACATTTGCCCCCCTCAATCGACGAGGCGCGATGATGGGTGTCGGTACTTTGACAACGGCCATTGCTCCAGCGATTGGCCCCACTTACGGAGGCATTATGACTTCCCATTTTACATGGAATCATATTTTCCTGTTTCTTGTGCCCATTTTGATCCTTTCTTTGATTATCGGCTGGTTTGCTATTCCCGAGATGGCAGTACAAAAAAATGGTTATTTGGATTGGTGGAGCGTTTTAGGAATCTTTCTTTTGTTTAGTGGAAGTCTGACATTTTTGAGTACGTTGGGAACACTTTCTAGTTGGATTGCTTTGATCATTGGCGGGATTGGCTGGTTCCTATTTTACTATCGAAGTAAAAAAGTGGAACATCCGCTGATCCGACTGTCCATTCTTTCAAATAAAACATTCCGTTTGTTTTTGATTGGTTTCTTGGTTTATCAGTTTTTATTACTTGGTGTGTCTTTTGTCTTACCGAATTTCCTTCAGATCGTTCAAGGAAGAAGTCCTTTTGTCGCTGGATTAGCCATGCTTCCCGGTGCAGCGGTTGGTGCTTTGCTTTCTCCTTTTTCTGGTAAAATGCTGGATCAATATGGTCCGAAGAAGCCAATTTTTGCTGGACTGATCCTTTCTTTGATTGGTTGGCTAGCATTATTCCTGCTTATCGGACACGCTTCATTGGGTGTATTGATTGCCTGTCATGTTTTTTATATGGTCGGTATAGGATTGTCTTACAGCAATATGATGACGACTGGAATGAATGCACTGAATGAAGAACTGCAAGGAGACGGGAATGCAATGTTCAATACCTTGCAACAGTTTTCTGGTGCTGTGGCTACTTCATTAGTAGCGGTTATTATCAATTATGTTCAGCATCATACTTCCCATAGTTACGAAGTGTCTACTACATTAGGATCAAAAGCGGCATTGGGCGTCTTATTGCTGTTGCTTCTTATCAGCTTTGCTCGATTCGTCTATTCTCTGTTTTTTGCTAAAAAAGCGTAGTTTCCATATACGGCAGGTGTTGCATCTGCCGTTTTTTTGTGTGAAAATGGTTGTTTGTAAAAGGAGGCTTTTTTATGGAAAAAATTGCCATTATCGGTGGCGGGATCATTGGTATGACCCTAGCCAATTACTTGGACACATCAACATTCGATGTTGCTTTGTTTGATGAAGGGACAGGACAGGCAACGAAAGCAAGCGCTGGGATCATCTCCCCTTGGTTGTCAAAACGCAGAAACAAACAATGGTATCGTCTGGCTAAAGACGGCGCTGCTTTTTTCCCTAAACTCATAAAAGATTTCCAACTTGATCAAACGATTTATGCACAATCAGGGACACTTTTGCTTCGACCTGAAAAAGATTTAGCTGAATTAGCTGTTCTTGCGGAGAAACGAAAAGAAGAAGCACCAGAAATTGGAAACATCGAATGGCTTTCACCTGAACAGACATCCCAAGCTCTTCCGTTATTGAAGCCAGCAGTTTCACTGCGTATCAGTGGTGGCGGTCGTCTGGATGGAAAAGCATATTTAGAACATCTTGGTCAGCGTTTAGTACAAAAACAAATCGAGCAGATCCAGGCAAAAGTCACCTTGCATAAGAAGAACGATTCTTGGCTCATCAAGGGACCATTTGGAGAATACACAGCTGACCGCGTAATCTTGACACCTGGTCCTGCACTTAAGCCTCTATTAAAAAATTTAGGCTATTCTGCAGATATACGTCCGCAAAAAGGGCAGCTTTTAGCATTTCAGACATCTTATAAGATGAGTCAAGACTGGCCTGTTGCTATGCTTGACGGAGAAGCTGATTTCATTCCTTTCATGGACGGAAAGATCCTTTTAGGTGCTACCCATGAGAACGATCAAGGCTGGGATTTGGCTCCTACTAGCGAAGCTTATAAGGGATTGACTAAGAGTACAGAACAGTTCTTGGCTGATTCAGATCAGATAAAAAACTGGCCATACGAGTTCCGTGTAGGCACCCGTGCCTATACGTCAGATTTTTCCCCATTCTTCGGCGTATTGCCAGATGACCCAAGTCTACTGGCTGCTAGCGGTCTAGGCTCTTCTGGTTTGACGACAGGTCCTTATATCGGCTATCTATTAGCCAACTTCTTAAATACTGGTCATTGGCCTACGGAAGATTATCAAAAGGACATCTCCACCTATATTACGAAAAATCCATCATAGAAAAACAGCTTTTTCAAGTAAGAATCCCGAGCGATATTGCGCATAGATTACTTCTTGAAAAAGCTGTTATTTTAGTTCAATTTCTGAATCAAATTCTCCAAACTTTCTTTTGCTTCATCTGGCAAGAGATTTTTTCCTATCTGAGCTTCAATGAATCGTAAACGAATATCAAGTCGTTGTTTCACCAGATTTTTATAGGATGTATCCTCAAAAGAAACAGGAAAATCTGGTATAGGTAAATAGTGGATATCTTCAAACGGACCAAACGACTTGAATTCTGCCGTTTCTTGCACGATTCTTTCAACGATTGACAATGTCGTTTCAGGTTTAATTTTTTTATCATCGAAGTATCCAGTATTCAAGACATAGCAGGCTGTTTGCTGTTTCAAAAACAACTCTCGAAAAGCTTGATAGTCTTCCCTAAGAGGATAGACACGGAAAGGATTAGCAAATGGTTCAATGACTAACTCATCTAGCTGTCTTTTTGTAGTGATATTTTCCGCATCTGATCGTTTTGTTGCTAATGTTGCACCAAAAGACGCTGCTAAAACCGGGTCATTGATCTTGATAATTGGCGGAAGTGAATCATCTTTCATGATCCAAAAAACAGCATCGATCTTTTCGCTAAGATGATTGACTCGGTCTGGTGTCGCATAACGTGATTTGACTGTCCGTCCATTTCCGTTTCGTATATCTCCTGTCACTAGAACTTTTTCTCCTTTACTTGTACATGTCACGCCCACATTCTGACAAGTAAGGAAAAAAGAAATGGCCGGGTCATCAGACGGATAGTCTTGTGTTTTATCAAAGTAAGAAGGTTCCAAGGCAGTAGCAAAACCATTTTTTCTAGAAATAACAAAAGCATCGTCATGTAGGATCGTAACAGAGTGCCCTTCCGAATGTTGTGCTAAGGTGATCGTTGATTTTCCAGAACCGGACAACCCAAATACAGCCATCGTATAAGTCTGATCATTACTAGTATATTGTTTCATCCCGCCATGACAGGCAATAAAACCATTGCGACTCCCCAATGCCCAAGCAAGCGTCAAAGTCGCTTTTTTTAATTCCCCAAAGTAACGTAATCCTAGCACAGCAGCTGTATTATGGAGAGAATCAAATAAAACGAGTCCATTGGGAAAGGCTTCATGCGTCCATTCGGGATCACAAAAGATATAAAGATCTCCCTCGTCAAAGGACACAGATTTTTGATAAGTAGCCAAAATCTTCGCATTCGCTGGCTGAAAATTCAGTATATAAGAATACAGATTGTTCTCAAATCCTTCTGGAATCAACAAATGACTTTGTACAGAAAATTCTTCAGATAGACCAACGATTACTTTTGTATGATAAAATTGTCGCTTTCGACTTTGATACACGGCTTCTCTCAAGATCTTCTCATATTTACTTTGCTCCTTGTCCAAGTCCTCAAAGATACGCCGAGCACTTGCTGTTCTTCCTACAATACTCCCATCATTGAATACTAGTGTCCTAGCGTCAGCTGGTAAATCTAGTTCTTCAGCATGTGAGACCGTTAAATCTGTGATGATCGTTCCTGGACTCCCTTTTGCTAGTTGATAAGCTGTTTCCCTGTCAAAAACTTTTTGCACATTATTACCGTAGAATGCCGTTTCAACAATGGATCGAATACTGGATAACAGTGGATTTTCACTTGTGATTTTCTCTAGTTCGAGACTCTCTTTTGTACTCATGGCTCCTCCTCATCCCCTAAACAAAAAAGCGTTTTCTTTATTATACATTATCCGAGTTTTTATTTGTACTGCTGTGCAGAGGGAAACAAATCATTTATTTTTCATAAAAAAAACCGAGAACTTGAATAAACAAGACTCTCGGTTTCATCATTTTTCTTTTATCGGCTTAGTACCAACCGTTTGCTAACCAGAATGTTTTAGCAGCATCCCATGAACCATAACGAGATGTTACGTATTGTTCTGCTACACGTTCTTGATTGGCAGCTGAATAGTCGCCGTTTAAGTATGAAGCATCTAATTGGTAACGGCCGATGTAACGTCCGTTAGTAGCTGTGTATGAACCGCCTGATTCTTTTTGTGCGATCCATTCTTTTGCAGAGCTTGAAGTTGGCGCCGTTGCAACAGCTGGGGCAGCAGGAGCTACTTCAACTGTTTCAACAGGTGCAACGTATGTATGTTCTTGCGTTGCTGTTTCAGTTGTAGATGCTGTATTTTCTGTTGTGTTGCTTTCTGTTGTTGCTGAAGAATCATTTGAAGTTGGGATTGTTAATTGTTCACCAACATAAATGCGGTTGATGTCTGCAATTGAATTCTTTTCAGCAATTGCATCGATCATTGAGTTGTCTCCTGCAAATTTTTGTGAAATCTTAGATAATGAATCACCTGATTTTACTGTGTAAACTTCATCAGCGTGAGCATTTGTAGTTCCTACAAACATTGCAGTAGCACCAGCAGCAAAAGTTGTACCTAAAACAATTTTCTTAAATGAATTCATATTAAACTCCTTTTTTTCTCCGTTTTTTATTCTTTCGACGCTATTAACTTTATCATTTAGAAATATTTCATAGGTAAAAGAATCATGACATTTAATGACAAAATGACGGATTATTTAATATTTGTAACATTTGAACAAAAATTTTTTTGATGTAAAACCATCAGATCGTTGTTATATAAGCAAAGTAATCGTTTTTCTGTGTTTTTTTATTTTTGAATAAAAAACACGTTTTCTGTAATATTTACTGCAATAATCCATAAAAAAAAGGAAAAAAATGTTTGATTTTTATCAAATTCTATTAAAAAAACGTAAAAAATACAAAAAAACCAGTAATTGTTACAACAATTACTGGACAAAAACAATGAATAATGCTTACTATTTTTTTATTTTAACTTTCTCCGCAACAATTTTTGTGCATGTTCTAGTTCATTTATGACGACTTCTTCCGATTCTTTAGCTAATGTTTCATCTAATACATCAAGCCATTTTTCTGGCTCTTTTGTTCCGAGACGTCCAATAGCCCAAGCTGCTGTTCCTCTGATGACAGGGCGGACATCCGTTAAACATTCTGAAATCTCAGGCAATGCCGTTCGATCTCCTAGATTAGCTAAAGCAATCAATGCGTTTCTCTGCAAAGGTTTTTTTCCACGCCACGAACCGGCTAAATGCCCAAATTGCTGCTTGAAATTTTTATTCGACATCGACAGCATCGGCTTTAATTTTGGATATACTTCATCTATTTTTGGTTCCATCTCTTCATGAAAATGAAAATCTTTTCCTTGATTGTAAGGGCAGACTAACTGGCAGATATCGCATCCATAAATGACATTTCGCATTTTTTTCCGATATTCTTCGGGCATCATCCCTTTTGTCTGCGTTTGATAAGATAAACATCGCTGTGCATTCATTCTGCCATCACCAAGCAATGCTTTCGTCGGACAAGCAGTCACACAGCGCATACAGTCACCGCAACCAAACTCTCCTGGTTTATCCGGCTCAAATACGATATTAGTGACGATTTCACCAAGATAGACAAATGAACCGAACTCTTCGGTGATCAGCAATCCGTTTCGGCCGATAAATCCTAATCCAGCTCGCTGTGCTACAGCGACATCGATCAGTTCCCCAGTGTCTACTTGCGGAGCTAGACGCCATTCCTCTTCTTTTTGCCATTTTTCTGCTCTTGTTTGGATGAATTCGATCAATCGATTCAATCGGTCTCTCAGTATATCATGATAGTCGATCCCCCATGAGGCACGAGCGAATTGCCCCCGTTTTTCATCCCTAGGTACTTCTTCATGGATCCTAGTAGGATACGCAAGAGCAATGGAAATGATTGATTTTGGCTGATCAAATGTCATTTCTGGGTAAAGTCGCTCATCGATATTTGGGTGTTCGAAACCAGAAGTATGTCCGGCTGCTTTTTGCTCTTCCAACGACTCTTTTAATGAATCAAAAGGCTCCGCCGTCGTAAACCCGATCTTGTCAATTCCTAATCGTTTGCTTTCTTGTATAATTTCTTCTTTTAATGTCATGGTCTTCCTCGCTTGCTGTTAACGGCTGTATAATCCATAATATAGTTTTTCTTTTTTCAGTTGGACAAACTGGATTTGCTGATCAGCAATCTTCTTTTCTTCCATCCATTTTTTTCTTGCAGCAAATACTTCCCAATAATTTGTCGAAATCAATTTTCTTTTGTTATCCAATGCGTTGAAAAAATTCAAAGAAACTGGTTTTGTACTTAACAATTCATGGAGTCTTACCTCTTCCCATGGTGAAAACTCAGACAGATCGCGGGAATACAGTACTTCTTCATAGAGATTTTTTTGCTGCGTATACGTGAATGTTTGCGGGATCTTCCCGGGTCTGGCAATTTCTACTAGGCGGTTATAAAACATATTCATTAATTTGCTGTTGGCAATAAATTGACTTTTATAATAGGCCGACTGGATCTTTTTGATTACTCCTTCTGCTTTGATTACTGAAAACAAAGCAGGCCATGCTTTGACGGTGATTTCGTCGTTTTGTTTAACTAATACGCCAGGTGTGAAGCCGACTGGAGAAAGGAACACAAAATAACCGATACCGGTATTTTCATCTAAAGGCTGAAATTCATCAAACAACCATTTGCCTATGTACAGCTCTTCATCTGGTTCTGTTGTCTCGTTTTGATTTGCTATGAATAATTTAGCTAATTCTGCTTCAAGAAATTGAAGGTCTTGATCCTTGTCAGTATTTTCTTGCTGGTTGATCAATCGAAATACTTCTTCTTTAATCGTATATTTATCTTTACGTGTAAAATTCATAGCCACACCTTCCTTCCTTACTCTAACTATAACGGAATTTTCTCAAAAAGGGTATCTGTACGCCGAAAAACATCATAATTTTTTCCGGTTTCTTGTAAAAAAAACGCAAGGTCCGCTCCTTAAGCCAGACCTTGCGTTTTTCAGCTCTCTTTTGTTTGGGATAAACCTTCATGGATTGTTTCGATGTTCCATTTCATCATCTGATAGTAAGAATCTCCTTGTTCCCCTTCTTTGGCTATAGAATCAGTGAACAATTTATCATAAATTTCCAAACCCGTTTCTTTTGCTACTCGTTCCATACTTCTTGGATCTACACTAGTTTCCACGAATAAAACTGGCACTTCTTTTGCTCTTACCTGATCAATAATTGCTTTCATTTGGTCAGGCGTGCCTTGGCTTTCTGTGTTGATTTCCCATATATATGCTGCTGGCAAATCATAAGCCCTTGAAAAATATTTGAATGCTCCTTCACTTGTTACTAATAATTTTTTGTTCTCTTCGATAGAAGCAAAACTTTCCTTCGCTTGTGTATCTAATTCTTTTAGTTTTTCCACGTATGTTTCTGCATTTCGCTTATAATGTGTCGCATTTTCTGCATCTTTTTCAGAGAATATACGTGCGATTTCCTGCACATATTTTATTCCGTTAGACAGGTCTAGCCAAGCATGAGGATCCGCTTTTGTATGTTCTTCACCGCTAGTTAAATAAAGAGGTTCTACATTTTTGCTAACTGCAAAATAATCTTTTCCTTCTTCTTTTTTAGCCGTTTCCATCAAGTTATCGAACCAACTGTTACCTGTTTCAAGATTCAATCCGTTGTACAAAATGACATCTGCGTCGCTTGCCTTTTTGATGTCTTCTGGTAGTACTTCATATTCATGCGGATCTGTTCCGACTGGTACGATACTGTGGATATCTATTTTATCTGTTCCGACCTCTTTTGCCATATCCGCCAAAATCGAATTGGTTGCCACGACTGACAGCTTTTCTTTACTTACTTCGTCTGCTTGATTTGAAGTTTGCTTTCCGCAGCCAACTAATGCTAATAAACTAATTGCCAGGATCAAAAAGAGTGATTTCTTTGTTTTCATCTATCTGCTTCCTTTCTGAAATAAAATTCCTTTTGTTGGAGAAAATAAAAAAGCAAGGATAAAAAATGCGGTACATGCTAACACGATCGTAGCTCCTGATGGCCAATTGTAACTATAACTGAAAAATACGCCGACAACGGCACTGAACATACCGATTCCTGCAGCTGTAATGATCATTTTCAGTAAATGGTTCGTTAGCAAGTAAGCCGTGGCGGCTGGTGTGATCAACATGGCAATCACCAAGATCGTTCCTACCGTCTGCAAACTGACTACAGCCACTAATGTCAAAAAGAACATCAAAAGATAATGGATCAGCGATGTGTTCAGCCCATAAGCTTTTGCCATTGTTGGATCGAATGATGTGATCTTCAATTCTTTATAGAAGAAAAAGACAAATATCAAGACGATTCCGCTGACTAGTGCTGTCAGCAGCAGATCGCTCTCCCTAACAGCTAAGACATTCCCAAATAAAATATGATACAGGTCTGTCGCACTTTGAGCATATGAAATCAAGATGATCCCTAATGCAAAAAACGAACTAAAGACAATCCCAATCGCTGTATCATTTTTCAATCGGCTTCGCTGTGTCACGAAACCAATCACCGCTGCTGTCAACATCCCAAAAGCAGTGGCTCCAAAAATGTAACTAAAACCAAACATATAAGAAATGGCTACACCTGGAAGAACTGCGTGAGAGATAGCATCTCCCATCAAAGACATCCCACGTAAAATAATAAAGGAACCGATGACTCCAGAAGCAAGTCCTACAAGCATAGAAGTGACCAAAGCATATTGTAGAAATTGATAATTCATCAATCCATCAATAAAAGATTGGATCATTTTTTCTCTCCTCCTTTTACTAAATGTCCGATGATCTCACCATAGGCCAGTTGAAGATTCTTTGATGTAAAGACTTCTTGTACTGGACCAGAAGCGATCAGCTGTTTATTTAAAAGAACAACTTCATCGAAATATTCTTCTACTTTATGAAGATCATGATGGACGATCAGAATCGTTTTTCCTGAATTCTTCAACTCTTGCAAGATGTCAAAGATTTTTCGTTCACTCAATGCATCGATTCCTACGAATGGTTCATCTAAAAAGATCCACTCTGCGCCTTGAGCTAGAGCTCGTGCAATAAAAACTCTCTGAAGCTGACCACCCGATAGTTCGCTGATCTGTCTTTTGGCATAGTCTTCCATCCCTACTTTTTTTAATGCTTGTCTTGCTCGTTCTTTTTCTTTTTTCCCGGGCCGCTGTCCGATTCGTAAAGATGGATACGTCCCTAAAAGTACAACGCCTAACACATCGATTGGAAAAGAAAGATCCAATTCGCTTCGCTGCTCCACATAGGCTATCTTTTTACGGACTGATTTTACTGGCTGTCCTGAAAAAGTGATTTTACCAGTAGAAGCTGGTATCAACTCTAGCAATGCTTTCATGAATGTTGATTTTCCTGCGCCATTTGGTCCGATGATACCAGTGATTTTTTGTGACTTTATTGTTAAATTGATGGTTTTCAAAACAGTTTTCCCTTGATAAGCGGCTGAAAGGTCTTGAATTTCAATGGCCGTTCGTTCCAAATCCTACACTCCTTTTTAGGTTTCCCTAACTTTTTATTTAAATATAGTTTAACTAAAAAGGAAAGCATTTACAAGTAGAAAGATGAAAAAATTTTTTTCGAATTTTCCTCGCATTTTATGAAAATTTTCTGTAGAATCACATCAAGAGTTCAATAAGGCTAACCTAAAAATAATACAACTATCTATTGGAACGTTTAATTATTTTTCCTGTTGACTCAACAACGAAAGGAGTTTTTGTATGGAAGAAGAAAAGTTAACTCGGAGTCTTAGTGCCCGTCATATCCAAATGATCGCACTAGGTGGAACGATCGGTGTCGGTCTGTTTATGGGTGCCTCCTCAACCATACGCTGGACAGGGCCCTCAGTGATGGGAGCTTATGCGATTGCAGGATTCTTTTTGTATTTGATTATGCGTGCTTTAGGCGAAATGCTTTACGTCGATCCTTCGACTGGTTCTTTTGCAAATTACGCGAGCGAGTACATCCATCCTGTGGCTGGCTACTTGACCGCTTGGAGTAATATTTTTCAATATATTGTCGTAGGGATAAGTGAAGTAATCGCTGTAGGATCTTATATGAATTATTGGTGGCCCAATCTGCCAGCAATTATTCCCGGCATCATTGTCGTCTTATTTCTTATGCTGGCAAATCTTATTTCTGTCAAGGCGTTTGGCGAATTAGAATTTTGGTTTTCGATCATCAAAGTCATAACAATCATTTTGATGATCATTGCAGGTTTTGGGGTGATTTTATTTGGATTTGGTAATCATGGCCAAGCGGTAGGAATTTCAAATCTTTGGAAAAACGGTGGATTCTTCACTGGCGGTGTCAAAGGCTTTTTCTTTGCATTATCGATCGTCGTTGCTTCCTATCAAGGGATCGAACTGATCGGAATGACTGCTGGCGAAGCAGAGAATCCTAAAAAGACGATCATTGAAGCTGTTCAATCCACTATCGGTCGAATCTTGATTTTTTATATTGGTGCCATTTTTATCATCGTGAGTATTTATCCGTGGAATCAATTGAGTGAGATTGGCTCGCCTTTTGTCCAAACTTTTTCTAAAATCGGCATTACATTTGCTGCAGGGTTGATCAATTTTGTCGTGATTACAGCGGCATTATCAGGTTGCAATTCAGGCATTTTCAGTGCAAGCCGTATGGTCTATACACTTGCGATAAATGGAAAGATGTCTAAAAAGTTTCTGAAATTATCTCGTCATGGTGCGCCTTTTTACCCTGTCGTAGCCATCTCAGGCGGAATCTTGATTGGTTTGATCTTAAACTATCTTCTGCCAATGTTCATCAACCAGTCCGAAAATATCTTTGTTTTCGTATACAGCTCAAGTATTTTACCTGGTATGGTTCCTTGGGTGGTGATTTTGATTAGTGAGATTCGCTTCAAAAAGACTCACGCAGATAAAATGCATGATCATCCTTTTAAAATGCCGCTGTCTCCTTACACGAATTATGCGACACTTGCTTTTTTAGCTATCGTGTTGATTTTCATGTTTATCAATCCTGAAACAAGGATTTCTTTAATCATTGGTCTCGTTTTCTTGCTTTACATGACGATCCATTACTTTATACGCGAAAAAAGAACCGCCAAATAAAAAGAACGAAGCTTCCATCAAGGGAGTCTTCGTTCTTTTTATTGCTTTTATCAATTCAATTTTAGTGTCTCACCGGGAGTCAGGAAATAGTCATCCATACTCATCCCATTCAGTGACAAAATCGTTTCTACTGGTACGCCAGTTCGCTCAGCTATTTGATTTGGACCTTCTCCTTCTAAAACAACAGTTGTCGCAGCCTGTGACGTCGTACTGCTAGTAGTCGTTTCAGTGTTTTCTGTTGTGTCTTGCGTTGTTCGAGCTTGCATTCCAGAAGATTCTGTTGATTCTATCGTCTCAGACTCAGAAGATGCTGTTTCTTGTGTGCTTGTTGACTCTGCTTGAAGAGAAGCGCTCGTCTGCAAATATATGTCGGAAATCTTAGCGACATGATTCGTATAGTTAGCCGATAGCTGATTGATCAAGGTATCTAAGGCTACACCGTCTTTATTATCTGCTGACTGATACGCTGCACGTAATTTTCCGATTCCTTCATCGGAGATTGCTTGGAGCTCACGTGCTTTTTGGTTAGCAACTGCGGATAAACCAGCTATGCCCTCTTGATTTCCTTGGATTTCTGTTTGGTATTCTTCAATCAACACAGGTGTCTTTTCTTCCATCTTTTTCGAATAATCATTGACGATTGCTTGGAGTTGCTCTGGCAAATCATCTGCTGTTTTTTCTTCAGAAGTTTGTGTTTCTTTTGTTTCAGTTGATGCCTCACTTGTTTGTTTCGCATCTGTTTTCTTTGTCGTTGTTTCCGTTACGGTCGTGCTTTTTGCATCTGACGAATTTTTCCCGTGAAAATACAGCCCTGCTACTCCTCCTGCTATGATCAAAAAAACGGCAACTGCTGCCCCAATCATGATCATCCGCTTACGTGCTGCCTGTTTTTGCTGTCTTCTTCGGGTCATCCGAACGTTTTCTACCCACTCATTTTCATCATACATTTTTTTCACCACCAATTTTTATGTATAACAGCGTTATCAAACGCTTCATATTCTTATTGTAGCAAATAATTGTCATTGTGCACATTTTTATCCTTGTTATTTATAAGAAAATTTCACCAGTTGAGATGATTCCAAGATCGTCCGTCGATTTCTCCTTGCAACTGCGTTGTTCGTTCATCTATCTCAGCCATCAGTTTCTTTATCTCATATAAGAGTGCACGGTCTTGATATTCTGATTTTTCACTTAATTCATCTAATTGTTGGATCAACCATTCATTTGTCATAATGAAGTTCCTTTCATTTCTTGCAGTGTAAAGCTCAAGTCTTCGATCTGCTCTTTTGCGTCAGTCAGTGCTTCTATGATATATGTTTGTTTTTCCGAATCTTCTTCCTGCATTTTCTGATTTTCCTGTACTCTTTGAATAAACCAGTCAATCCGTTGAGTAAGCGATGGCTTCCCTTCCAATGAGAGATACTGCTGATAAGCAATTAGCTTCTCCCAACGTTTTTCTTGGGATAAATACATAAATTGTGCTAAAACGAATGGCGAAAGATAAGTCATATGGAATTTGTTTGCGATTCGCTGATATGGTCTCAAAAATTCGGAGATCGTATATTCTTCTTTCCCTCCAGCTTGATATTCCTTTTCCGCCACACCTGTTGTCAATACGATCCCTAATTCTTTTCCTTCTAATACACGTGTTGCTTGTTCCAACACATTATCTTGCCAAATTTTTAAATGAGCAGGGGAACTATACCAGTAAAACGGAAACTGAAAAATGATTCGATCATGCTGTGCCAGGAGCTGTAGCTCAGCCTTTACATCTATCTTTCCATCTGGATAACTTGATTCTAAATGATGCCAAGTAACGGATAAACCGGAAGAAGCTTCTTTGAAAAATTGCTGATTCAGAGATTCCTCCATCGTTGGATGGCTGATGATGATAAGTGTACGCATCCCTTCTCCTCCTTTTTTAGTCTTCGTTTTACAGTGTAGCATAACCGCCACAAGTTTCTTTTGCAGATGCTTGTCCTTTTGTCCAAGCAAATTAGGTCGTCCAAGAGACTGCAGTTTGTTTTTCCAACTGTTTTTTCAAAGTATCCAAAGCAATATTCTTGAAATTTTCGTTTTTCATCCGTTTACGATAGTTCGTAGCCGTTTCTCCGGTACTTTTTTTGAACATCCGGCTAAATACGACTAGACTATTGAACCCTACTTGGTAGGCAATGCTTTCCACGGATTCATCCGTCAGGGAAAGAAGAAACGCCCCTCGATTAATCCGTACCCCAATCAAATATTCCTTGATACTGGTACCCATATGATTTTTGAATACTCGTGACAAGTGACTCCGGTTGACAGCTAAATGCTGGGCGATTTCCTCAACAGATAAATTTTCCGCATAATGTGCCTCGATGTATTTGACTGTCTCAACAGCTAAGGAGGAATGAACTTTTTGTACGCCACCGCTGATCTTTCCGCCGTCTTTTAAAAGGACTGATAAAAAACGGTAGGTTAGTGCTGTTAACTGTAATTCATTTTCCAAGGTTTCTTCCGTATCTTTCATACACTCTAAAATAATGTCGATATATTTTTGTATATCGGAAGAGACCATCGTGTACTGGTCTTCTTTGAAAAGCGACTGCCGGATGATTTCTTCTGCCGCATGTCCACCGAAAGAAAGCCAGCAATACATCCATGGATCTTCTCCATCTGATAAGTAAAATGTCGAGTCTCCTGGACGAATCAAGAATAGATCTCCTTTTTTCAATTGAAACTGTTGATTTTTCACATGATAAGATCCTTTGCCTTCCATCACGACGTGTAAGATGTAATCATTGCGAATAGCAGGACCAAAAGAATGAAACGGCATCGTTTTAGAGAAGCCGCAAAAATCAAAATACAATTCTTTTTCTACTTGTTGATGTTCCTTTTTTAAAAAAATCGATTGCTCCATTTCTCCCTCTCCTTACTTCTTTAGTATAATGCAACAAAAAGTTAAATAAAAGTCACAGAAATATATTAAAAAGGAAGCGATTTCTTGTTAAGTTTAAGTCATTAAAAGATCTTTGTTATTCGTTGTAACCGGTTTACTTAGTATTATATATTGAACAGGAGAGGAATACAGATTATGAAAAGCAAAATGATCCAACGTATGTCCTACGCTTTAGGCGCTTTTGGACACGACACATTCTATGTTACATTAAGCACTTATTTTATGGTATTCGTGACAAGCCAGATGTTTGCAGGAACAGATAAGGCAACGAATGCAAAAATGATTGCTACAGTTACAAGCTTAGTTGTAGGTATCCGCTTAGTTGAAATTATTTTTGATCCTTTGATTGGTGGCGTTATTGATAATACCCGTACAAAATATGGTAAATTCAAACCATGGTTAGTTATCGGTGGTATTGTTAGTTCTGTACTCTTGGTAGCAATCTTTACCAATTTCTTTGGCTTAGCTACTCATAATACGACTTTATTTATCATATTGTTTGCAATCGTTTTCATATTGCTGGATAGTTTTTATTCATTCAAGGATATCGCTTTTTGGTCAATGATTCCTGCTTTGAGTACGGAAACAAAGGAACGTGAAAAATTTGCTACGTTTGCTCGTTTCGGCTCTTCTCTAGGTGCAAATGGTACTACACTAGTCGTTGTCCCTATCGTTACTTTCTTTACTTATCTTGTTACTCATAAACATATTGAAGGCGCTTCAGGTTGGTTCTGGTTCGGTGTGATTGCTGCTGTTATTTCAGGCGGTACTGCAATTATCACTGCCTTGGGAACAAAAGAAGTCGATACTGCGATCCGTCAACAAAATGAAAAAGCCGGAATCAAAGATGTGTTCAAAGCAGTTGCTCAAAATGATCAATTGATGTGGCTTGCCCTTGCTTATATCGCTTATGCGATTGCTAATGTAGCAACGACTGCTGTATTGTTCTACTTCTTCAAATATGTACTTGGCCAACCAACTGAATTTTGGATCGTTGGTCTAGTTGCTGCCTTACTTGGTTTAGTAGCTGTTCCACTATTCCCAATGCTTACACGTGTCATCTCTCGTCGCTACGTTTACCTTGGCGGGATTGCAATGATGATTTCTTCCTACTTTTTCTTTACGATCGCAGGTTCAAGTTTGCCAATCGTTATCATCGGGTTAGTATTGTTCTACTTCCCTCAACAATTGATTTTCTTATCCGCTTTGATGACAATCACAGACTCTGTTGAATATGGTCAATGGAAAAATGGTATCCGTAATGAAGCTGTTACTCTCTCTATTCGTCCTTTACTAGATAAAATCGCTGGTGCTTTGTCTAACGGAATCGTAGGTTTTGTCGCTATCGCTTCTGGGATGACTGGTAATGCTACTGCTGCTGATATCACTGCTCATGGCGTAACGACTTTCAAAGCTTATGCATTCTATGCTCCTGCTGCTTTGATGATTTTCTCCGCTATTATTTTTGCTTGGAAGATTACATTGACAGAGAAAAAACATGCACAAATCGTTGAGGAATTAGAAAACAAATTGGCTCCAGCTGATACAATGGAAGATGAACTTCACGATGCAGTAGTTCCTTCACATTAAGAAAGGATCTTGAAAATGAAGATTACAGAAAAAGATTTCGGTCAAGGTTATCATTTGATAACCTTGGAGAATAAAAACAAGCTAGTACTTTCTGTCTCTGATTTAGGTGCTAGGATCGTTTGTTTAAAAACAAATGATCAAGAATTAGTTTTGGGATTTGACACCGCTGAAGAATATATCGAAAAAGACCCGTATATCGGCGCGTCTATCGGTCGCACCGCAGGGAGGATCGAAAATGGCCGCTTTTCTCTCAATGGAAAAACTTACCAATTAGCTACAAATCCAAATACTGGGCATAATCTGCATGGTGGTTCTCCTGGATTTGAATTAAAAAAATGGTCTTATGTCATTTTGAATGGCGAAAATGAAGCTGCTGTCATTTTTACTACTACAAGTCCCGACGGAGAACATGGTTTTCCAGGTACATTGGATGTGGAAGTCCGTTATACTTTGACACAAGATAATATCTGGCGAGTGACCACTCGCGGCATCAGTGATCAAGATACTTTATTCAATCCGACAAATCATGTCTACTTCAACTTGACGGGAGATGCTTCTCAAACGATCGATCAACATGAGCTTTGGCTCAATAGTGAAGCTTACGCTCCTTTACGAGCAGACAGTATTCCTATAGGAGTAAAAGAAAATACTGCAGGGAATGCTTTCGATTTTCAAACGCCTAAAAAACTAGCGACCGTTTTTGCTAGTGATTTGGATCAAAAAGAACTCGTTGACGGAATCGATCATCCATTTTTCTTAAAAGAATCTGGCTTGGATAAAGAAGCTGCTCGCTTGACTAGTCCGGATAAAAAAATCCAAGTAGATATCGCTACAGATGCTTCTAGTATGGTTATTTTCACTGCAAATTTCGGTCCAGAAACACCAGAAATGCGTGGTCGAAAACTGGCACATCACGGCGGCATCACATTTGAGACTCAAACAGCTCCAGGGGCAGAGCGTTTCTCAGCATTTGGTTCGATTCATTTAAAAGCCGGAACAGCATTTGAAACAGTGACAGAATTCAAAATCAAAACAAGAGAGGAATAACTCATCATGGAAATCAAAAGAAGCTTAAACACAAAATTTGCCGAAACATTCGGCCCTAAAAAAACGACACAATACTTCTCGCCAGGTCGCATCAATTTGATTGGTGAACACACCGATTACAATGGCGGTCATGTCTTCCCTGCTTCTATCACTTATGGAACACAAGGTGTCGCCGCACCTAGAGACGATAATAAAATATTAGTTTATTCCACAAACTTTGATGATATCGGTGTCATCAGTTTTACTTTAGACGAGCTAGAATATGATAAAAAAGCAAATTGGGCAAACTACGTAAAAGGAATGATCCTTAAATTAAAAGAAGCTGGACACCCAATTGATCATGGATTTGAGTTGTTGGTGGAAGGAACAATTCCTAACGGTGCAGGACTTTCCAGTAGTGCTTCATTAGAATTATTGGTAGGTGTTGTATTAGAAGATCTATTTGATTTAAAAACGGATCGTTTGGAACTAGTTCAAACGGGTAAAAAAGTAGAAAATGAATTCATCGGTGTCAATTCAGGTATCATGGATCAGTTTGCCATCGGCTTCGGTGAGCTAGATCATGCGATTTTGTTAGATACAAATACGCTGAAATATGAAATGGTCCCAGTGAAACTAGATGGTTATGCAATCGTCATCATGAATACGAATAAACGTCGGGAATTGGCAGATTCAAAATACAATGAGCGCCGCAGCGAATGCGAAGAAGCCTTGGCACGTCTGCAAAAAACTTTGCCTATCTCTTCTTTAGGAGACTTAGATGAAGAAGAATTTGAATCAACTATTGACCAAATCGGTGATGATACATTGACACGCAGAGCTCGTCATGCTGTTTCTGAAAATCAACGTACTTTGAAAGCAAAAGCTGAATTAGAAGCTGGAAACTTGGAAGCATTTGGACAACTGCTAAATGATTCTCACCACTCTCTTCGCTATGATTATGAAGTGACTGGGATCGAGTTAGATACGCTAGTGGACGCTGCTCAAAAACAAGAAGGTGTCCTAGGTGCACGAATGACAGGAGCTGGATTTGGTGGCTGTGCGATTGCTCTTGTCAAAGAAGAAAATATACCTGCCTTCAAAAACAATGTCTATGATGAATATATGAAAGTTGTCGGCTATGCTCCAGAATTTTATGTTGCACACATTGGAAATGGGACAACAAAGATTGATCCAGAAGCCGTTCATGTTTGATAGAAAAATCAATGAACACAGCTAAATAAACAAATACAAATAACCTCTCAGCAATTTTCAAACATGAGCAAAAGGCTCACATTTGAAAATTGCTGTTTTTTATTGACACAAAAAGGGAACATGTGTTCTAATTGTGTAGAAGAGGTGATTGTTATGTGGGCGAATCAAAATCCAGTATTTGTTTATGAAAAAGAACCTTCACGAGATATTTTATGTATTGACTGCAAATCTTTTTACGCCTCCGTAGAGTGCGTGGAAAAGGATCTTGATCCCCTTACAACTAAATTAGTAGTAATGTCCTATCCGTCTGATTCGACAGAAACACGGGGTAGCGGATTAATCTTGGCTTCCAGTCCTGCAGCAAAAAAAGCATACGGCATCACCAATATCAGCCGTGCCAGAGATTTACCCTTTCCCTATCCAAGTGATTTATATATTGTTGCTCCAAGGATGGCTTATTATATGGAAAAAAACAGAGAAATCAATACTATCTATAAAAAATATGCAGATGAAGCGAACCATCATGTCTATTCCGTTGATGAAAGCTTCCTTGATGTAACAAATAGCATGGCACTCTTTGGTAAAACGAATGCGTACGACATGGCTAAGCTGATCCATAAAGATGTATTTGAACAGACCGGAATCTACACGACTATAGGAATCGGCGATAACCCACTACTTGCTAAACTAGCCTTAGATAATGGCTCAAAAGACGGAAAACAAATGATTGCTGAATGGCGTTATGAAGATGTCCCAGAAAAGTTATGGACAATCTCAGATATCACTGACTTTTGGGGAATCGGCAAACGAACAGCAAAACGACTGAAACAAATGGGTATACATTCGGTTTATGATTTAGCTCACGCGGATTATTATCACTTGAAAAGCACGTTAGGGATCATCGGTACTCAGCTTTATGCCCATGCTTGGGGAATCGATCGAAGTTTTTTAGGACAAGAATATATACCAAAATCAAGAAGTATCGGAAATAGTCAAATTCTAGATAGAGATTATACGAGGCAAGAAGAAATCGAGATCGTTATCAAAGAAATGGCCGATCAAGTCGGCACTCGCTTGAGACGATCTGCAGCAAAAGCACAAGTAGTCAGCTTATGGGTAGGATACTCCTTAGGTTATCTTGACCCAAATGGTAAGACCGGTTTTCACCAGCAAACAAAAATCGAAGCGACAAATGCTAGCAGAAATCTAGCAGATGCTTTATTGACCATTTTCCACCAGCATTACCGCTGTCAGGATATTCGACGTATAGGCGTGAACTGTTCCAACCTCGTATACGCGACAGGTTTACAGCTTAACCTTTTTGAAAATCCTGAAAAGCAGATAAATGAAGCAAAAGTTGATTTTGTAGTCGATACGATCAGAAAAAAATACGGCTTTAAATCAATCATCCATGCGCATAGTCTCTTGCAAGGAGGACGCGCCATTGCACGTAGCTCTCTCGTTGGTGGGCATGCAGGTGGTATGAGTGGATTAGAAGGTGGAAAAGATGAGACGGACAGCAAAAAAATTCATTGACTATAACGAGTATCGAGATCGTCCATTTGGATTAAAATGGGGGACCGCTTTTGCGATGGAAGAACTAGTCAACGGTATCAAAAAAAATGAAGAAGAAGCACGCAAACAACCTCTCCCTAAACAACAAATGACATTACAAGAAATCGATAGTATACTGACAGAAGCTTTTTTATCTCGTAAAGCAGTAATCATCCAGCTCAATTTAACAGATGAATTTGGAAGACTCTTAGATGAGGTTGAAGGTCATTTCATTGGTGAAGCCTATGAAGATTATTTTATGATCGACCATCAGCCGATAGTTTGGGAAGACGTACGGCATATTGAGTTAAAAGAAACAAAAAAATGGTTTGTGACATGAGAGGCTGTTCAATCAGCATTTTGATCTTATTATTAGCTGATTGAACATCGTTTAGTGGAGGTTGCGAAAAAGTCGCTTAGTTTTGAGTATCAAGTCAAAGAGCTGATTTCACAACCTCTCTCTATCCATCTATCCGGTAAGATTCATGCATCACGTCTTCTTTGTTTAGTACGTAGAACCCTTTTTCTTCTGACCATTCGACATAAATCAGCTGTTTTACGTCTGCATAGCCTTCTTTCTTCAAATTCTCCAGAAGCCACGATTCATCTAGTTGATTGGATTGAAGTACTTTATGCTGGATTTGTCCTTCGTCCACTAGCAGGATCGACAAAGCTTTGTCATCATCTGATTTTTTCAATACACTCATTTGACCGGCATTCTCTAGGATAACATGTTTGGCATTTTCAAGAGAAAAACATTCCTGCTGTCTTAAGATTGCTCGCAACTGCTCCATCTCGATATGGTTATTTGCCAACTCTGTCATGTTGATGACGCCGTCTTTGATTAAAACAGAGGGCTCGCCTTTAACCCAGCGATTGACTTTTTCATTTTTTTGGACGATACGTTCGATACCATAAATCATTACTGCCCAAAGCGCAATGGCAAATAGGACATGGCCTACATGGACATTGTCATCATAGGTTGATTCTTCTAAGATCCCCCCTAAAACAAGCGTATAGACTAAATCAAATGGTGTGATTTCCGACATGGATTTCTTCCCAAGCAAACGCACCACTAATAACAAGCCGATCAACCCGAATACCAGTTTCATTGTGATTGAAAAAAACATTCTTTCTCCCCCTAACTATCTGTTAATTAAATTATATATGCTTTCTCTCAAACACGCATGGAATATACAAGGAAGAAATGTATCCTTTCACTAAAATAAGGACTGTGACACGAGTCGTGTCACAGTCCTTATTCCGAACAAAAGGTGTTCCAGAAGTAGCTTCTTCGAAAAATAAGCCGAAATTTCACAAAAATTTGAGAAGCAATTTTCGTAAATTCCTTCTTATTTCTTGAAGCTGACCACTTCTGTCACAACCTCTTTTCAAATATTTCGTTTCCTTATTCTACAAATGGTTCTTCTCCTAGTGCTTGTTGAGCGGCTAGATTCAACATGCTCCATTGTCGGTCAAAACCTGGTTGGAAGAAGAAGTCGGCTTCTGCCAGTTCTTCTAAAGTCAGTTTATTTTGTATCGCTAGTGCCAACACATTTCCTTGACCTGTAACATCATAGGTAGATAATACTGCTCCTCCTAGCAATTGATGGGTCATTGGATCTGAGAATAATTGGATGGACACTTTTGGATTTCCTTGTTCTTCTGGTACATATTTTGGTCGTAACGTATCTTCATAATAAGACACTCGTACATCTACTCCTGCTTTTGCTGCAGTGAAGCTATTCAATCCGCTTGCTGCAAAATGGTAGTCGAAGACACTTAATGCGGAGGAACCTACGACTCCGCCGAACGGTTTATTTGGTACTTCTTCAAAAAGATGTTTTACTACATAACGTGCTTCTCTACGTGCAACAGTCGCTAAAGCGATCGGCATTTTTTTGCGTGCTGGGATAGAATAAGCAAGTGTAGCATCTCCTACTGCATACACATCTGGAAGATTTGTTTGCAAGTATTCATTCGTTTGGATCCAGCCACGTTCATCTAAGTCGACGATCCCTTTTAACCATTCAGTATTTGCCTTCACACCAGCAGCTTGGATGACTAGATCTGCTGGGATTTCTTTTTCACTTGTTTTGATCGCTTCCACTTTTCCGTTTCCGGTAAAGGCTTCGATTTTGGCGTTTGTCAAAACTTCAATACCGTTTTCATTTAGGTGTTGTTCTAAAATGTCTGTCATCTCAGCATCTAAATATGTGCCTAAGGGTCTGTCGATCACATCAAGCAAGACGACTTCTTTTCCAGCTTTTCGGCTTGCTTCTGCTGCTTCGATCCCAATGTAACCAGCACCTACGACAGCGATTTTTTTAATAGCAGGATCATTTAATTTTTCTTTGATTTTGGTTGCCCAATTGTATCCACGCATCAAATAGACATTTTCTAAATCTGCCCCTGGTACTGGCAAATTGTTTGGTTTGACACCAGAACTCAAGATCAATTTATCATAAGGATATTCTTTTGTTTCGTTATCTGATGTGCTAGTAACCGTTACTGTTTTTTTATCTGCATTGATCGTTTTTACTTCGTGATTATTTAAAATATGAACATTGGATTGCGGAAAGTTTTCTGGTCTGAAATTACGTACATCATTTACATCTGTTACCTTATCTTCTAGATACAACTCCATACCGCATGACATGAAGGAAACATAGTCTCCTGCTTCAAATAGCGTGATATCTACATTTTCACCGTATCGTGTCAATAGTTCCAAGATCGATTGATGCCCTCCATGAGATGCACCTACAATGACAACTTTGATTTTTTCCATTGATGAAACCTCCTTGAATATTCTTTTAAAATCATTCTAAACAATTTAAACTTAACATTACATCAGTTATGAATCAAAAGAAACGCGCTCATTTGAACCAAATTTAAAAAACAATCGGCAGCTTGCAGAATATACCGCAAAGATGTCGATTGTTTTTTGAGAAAATTCATGAATTACTGTTCTGTTAAAAAGTCTTTGATCCGTTTGCACGCTTCATGTAAGTTTTCCATACTGCTAGCATAAGAAATCCGTATATAGCCTTCTCCTTCTGGGCCAAATGCAATGCCAGGGATACACGCAACTTTTGCCTGTTCCGCTAAGTCTACACAAAACTGCCAAGAGTCGGTTTGAATGACAGCTGGGAGTTTGCAAAATAAGTAAAATGCACCATTTGGCTGAGTCACTTCAAATCCTAAAGGCGCCAATTGCTGGACCAGATAGTCTCTCCGTGTTTGATATTGTTCTTTCATATTCTCGCTATCTTTTACTCCATTTATTAGCGCTTCAGTCGCAGCTTTTTGCGACATCGTTGTAGCCGCAGTCACCAGATATTGATGGACTTTAATTAGTTCGTCAATAAGGGCTTTTTGAGCAAAAATAAAGCCTACTCGCCAACCAGTCATCGCATGTGACTTGGATAACCCGCTTATCACGATTGTTTGTTCCGGAAGATAAGAAGCTATGGATATATGCGTTCCAGTGTAAGTCAATTCAGCATATACTTCATCACTTATAACAAATACCGGATATTTTTTTAAAACTTCAGCGATTGCTTCCAACTGGCTTGCAGACAATGTCGTTCCAGTGGGATTGTTAGGATAATTTAAAATGACTGCTTTGATAGCTGATCCATATTGTTCAAATGCTCGTTCAAATTGTTCCGGCTGACAAACAAACCCTGTGTCAGAAGTATTTATCGGAATCAATTCAGCACCAGCTAGTTCCACTAATGGCTGATATCCTGAATAAGCAGGCGCTGGAATAAGAACCTTGTCTCCTTCTTCTAAAACAGATAACAATGCAGAGGCAATCGCTTCCGTTGCACCAACCGTCGTCAAAACTTCCGTTTGCGGATCATAAGTTAATCCATAACGCTGTTGCTGAAACATACAAGCAGCTTCCCGCAGTTCCTCCAGTCCTCTCATTCCGGTATAGTGAGAAAAGTCTTCTTCAATCGCTGCTATTCCGGCTTGTTTGACATGTTCGGGAGTCGGAAAATCCGGTTCTCCCAAGGTGAGCTTGATCACATCTGGTATCGACGATATTTGCTGATCGAATTGCCGTATTTTAGATACTTCTATTCTAGAAAGTCTGGGATTAAATCGATTGGATAAATTCATCATTATTTACTCGCTCCTCTTTTGAACTGCTATCGATTTTTTCAAGAAGATTTTCTGTAAAAAGAATCGTTTTGTACCATTCTACACCATTTTCTAAAACATCCATATCAAAATCGAACGTCGGATCATGTAAAGCAGGGGTATCACCGACACCTAAAAAGAAAAATACACAAGGATATTGTTGCGTATATATGCCAAAATCTTCGGCTTGAAGAACTGGATCCTCTAATTCATGTAATTTGTTTGAATCCGACAACGCTGCATATAAGCCTCCATGATTGATCACAGCTGGATAGCCGTCATTATAGCGGAAAGAAATAGTTGCTGCAGAGTGAAACTGTTCTGCTAAATGAGCTAATCCCCTCTTCAAATAATTTTGCATATCTGAACTGTAAGAACGGATACTTCCGGATACAATAACTTCTCCAGCTAAAACATTCCGGATCGTTCCACCTTGGATTTGACCAAATTTCATTAGATGATTCCACTCTGCCGGTAATTGCCGATCAAAATCATAAACATTCTTCAAAAATCGTACAGCTGCCTCCAGACTATCGATTCCTTTTTCACTAGAAGCAATATGCGCGGACTGGCCCTTGATGATAATGTCTGTTTCACTGCTTTGTGCCATCAAAGGTCCTGGTCGAGAAAAAACTTCTCCTTTAACTAGTCCAGGCCATAGATGAAAGCCAAATATTGCTTGTACTTCATATTTATCTAACAATCCTGACTGAATAACACTTTGTGCGCCGCCGGAAATTTCTTCTGATGGCTGATAAATCAGTACTACATTATAAATAAGCTCCTCGATGTGTTCAGTTATAAAGTCGGTCAACCCTAAAAGCATCGCCATATGTCCGTCATGACCACATGCATGCATATACCCTTCATGCTTAGAAGCAAAAAAGAGATTTGTTTCTTCTTTGACTGGCAGTGCATCGATATCTGTTCGAAAAGCAATCGTTTCTTCTTGTTGATTATCAAAATAAAGAAGCAGTCCTGTTTCGCCGATTTCATGGATAACGGCTCCACTATTTTTTACTTGTTCATATAAATATTTTTTTGTTTTGAATTCACGAAATCCGATTTCAGGAATTTGATGGAGTGCCATTCGATATTCTTTCAGCATCCGTATTCACCATCCCTTCATAGATACCCTTCACTACGGTTTCATACTGATCATTCGGTACACCGATGATTAGATTCAACTCCTGTGCTCCTTGTGATAAGATCGATGTGCGAATTTCTAATTTGTTCAATATCGATAACACTTTCCCAGATAAACCGATCAATTCTTTATGCGGTCCGCCAACGACAGAGATCAAAGCTAAGTCTTCAATCACGACGATTTCTTCCACGCCAAGTGTTTCTTTTAATTCTTTTGTGATGAGAAATAATTTATCGGCAATCGCTTCTGCTGAAACGATCACTCCGATATTGTCGATCCCTGAAGGAATATGTTCGATTGATATCTCATGTTTAGCAAAAATGCTCATTGCTTTCCAGATAAACCCGATTTCATCAGACATATGACGTTTGAATAAAGTGATCGAAAGAAAATCCTTGCGTCCAGCTATTCCTGTCAGTCCATTTTCCTTTTCCACTTCGTGATTCGATATTTTTGTTCCTTGAGCGAAAGGATCATTGGTATTTTTTATTTGGATGGGGATATCCGCCTCTTGAACTGGGAAAACAGCTGCTTCATGAAGAACATTAGCCCCCATATAAGCCATCTCTCTCAGTTCTCTAAAAGAGATTTCCTCGATGATTTTAGGATGATCGATGATTCGCGGATCAGCCATCATGATTCCTGAAACATCTGTCCAATTCTCATAACTCGCCGCTTGTAGCATCTTCGCCAGTAACGCGCCAGTAATGTCGCTTCCCCCACGTCCCAATAATTTTTCTTTACCTGCAGGGTTTGCCCCGTAAAATCCTGGAACAACCATTTTCGGATATCTTTTAAATGCTTTTGTGATTTCCTGTGCTGTTTTTTCCTCATCGATTTTTCCATCATAGTCAAAGAACAGCAGGTCCTTTGCATCAATGAACTGGTAACCAAGATACTCAGCCATCAGTCGAGCAGTCAGATATTCACCTCTGCTTACTAAATAATCTTCAGTTATCTTTTCATCTTCCAGTTGTTTTTGTATGCGTGCCAGTTCCTCTTCCACAGGTAACTGCAGGTCAAGAAGGTCTCTTACTTGAACGAAACGTTCACAGATCCTTTCCCAAAGAGGTGTCCAATCAACATGATGCTGAAGGTAGGCATAAATCAAATAAAGTAAGTCTGTTACTTTGTCATCATCTGATGTACGTTTGCCTAAAGCAGAAACAACGATCACTTGACGATTGGGATCTGAAAGAACAATTGTATGGACTTTTTTGAATTGTTCTTCATGAGACATCGATGTTCCGCCGAATTTTGCTATTTTCAGCGTATTACTCATCTTGCCACCTCCGCTATTTTCTGCATTAAAGCTACAGCAATCTGTACGGCATTTGCAGCGGCTCCTTTGCGTATGTTATCGGCAGTTGTATAGAACAACAGTCCGTTCTCTAAAGAGGTGTCTTTTCTGATCCTCCCAGCATAAACCGTATCTGTTCCTTTAGCAAGAATGCTCGTTGGATATTTATGTGCTGCTAGATCATCTTCTAATTGGATCCCTGGAAACTGACTGAGACACTCTTTAACTTCTTCAATCGTAAACTCTTTTTGCAACTGAACGGCCACCGAGACTCCGTGTCCATTCTCGATTGGCACACGTACACAGGTTGCTGATGCTGGCAAATCAGGCTGATGCAGAATCTTACGGGTCTCATTTATCATTTTCTGTTCTTCTTTGGTATAACCATTTTCCAAAGGCTGATCGATTTCTGGAATCACCGTTTGACTAATATTATAAGGATACAAAGCTGGTTCCTCGTCATTTTGCGTGCGATAAAGATCTTGGATACCTTTCTGTCCAGAACCAGAAACTGCTTGATAGGTCGAATAATTGACTCGTTGGATTCCAAAAGCTTCTTGTAAAGCTTTAAGCGGTAGTACCGCTTGAATGGTTGAACAATTTGGATTCGCAATCAGCCGATTCAATGTATAGTCTTCCGGATTGACCTCTGGAACGATCAATGGAATATCCGAATCTTCTCGCCATGCCGAGGAATTATCTATAACAAATAATCCTTGACTTCTTGCGATTGGCGCAAACTCTTTGGATACAGAAGCACCTGCAGAAAATAGCGCTAAATCATATCCTTCAAATGAAGTTTCTGTCAATTCCTGTACAGTGTGTTTCTTCCCCTTGAATACACAAACTTTGCCAGCTGAACGTTTTGACGCTAATAATTTCAATCGTCCTACTGGAAAATCATATTCTTCTAACACTTTGAGCATCGTTTGTCCGACTAATCCGGTTGCCCCCACAATACAGGTATCTATTTCGCGCATTTTTCTCCATCTCCTCTATAATTCGCGTAACGCAGCAATCAATGCTGTATTTTCTTTTGTCTGATCATCACTTATTTTCAAGACTCGTGCAGGTATCCCACCGACAACAGTACCTGCTGACACATCTTCTAAAACCACTGCTCCTGCTGCCACGACTGCATCTTTTCCGATATGGACACCTTCAACAATCACTGCATTCGCACCTATCAGTACGCCGTCTTCTACGATAACCGGTTTAGCCGAGGCGGGTTCGATTACACCCGCTAAGACAGCTCCTGCACCAATATGGCAGTTTTTGCCCACTGTCGCTCGTCCACCTAAGACAGCACCCATATCAATCATCGTGTTTTCACCGATTACTGCACCGATATTGATAATCGCTCCCATCATGATCACGGCATTGTTGCCGATGGACACTTGATCTCTGATAATAGCACCTGGTTCGATACGGGCATTGATTTTTTTGATATCCAACAAAGGAACTGCACTGTATCTTGCAGCAGTTTCGATTTCGATTTCAATGATTTTTTCCGCTTCAGCTTCTAAAACCGGAGCAATCGACTCGTAGTCACCAAAAACAACGAAGCTGTTTCCTTCACCAAAAACTTTGCTGTCTTTAAATTTGATTGGCTCGGTTATATTCAGATAGACTTTCACAGGCGTCTTTTTAGATGCCGTTTGAATGTAGCGGATGATTTCTTGAGCTTCCACGTTTCTTACACCCCTTTATCCATTAATAAATCTTCTAATTTGTAATAACCTGGTGGCTGATTTTTCAACCAGTCCGCTGCTTCTACTGCACCTGCAGCAAAGATTCGATTAGAAAAAGATTCATGTTTGATCGTAAATACTTCATCGGGAGCTGCAAACATTACCTCATGTTCACCAGGTAAAGAACCTGCACGAATACTGTGTACACCAATTTGATTTTCTTCTCTTTTTTGTCCTTGCCAGTTATATACAGGCTGAAGCTTTTGTACTTCTTGGATTGTTTGAAGCAGCATATTCGCGGTACCAGATGGTGCATCTTTTTTACGACTATGATGTTTTTCAATCAGTTCGATCTGCCAGCCTTGCAACATTGCAGCTGCTTGCTTGATCAGTTGGTTCATCACCATGATGCCTAACGAAAAATTAGCACTATACATCACAGGTACCTGCTTGGCATGTTCTTCCATTTCTTGGAACTGTGATTGTGTATAACCTGTCGTGCCAATGACTAACGGAAGTTGATAAGACAAGCTATACGAAAGGATCATCTCTAAATTATCTGGATGAGAAAAATCAATAAGCAGTTCTGGCAGTTCCGTAAAAGCAAGTGTAGTTGCTTCTTTAGATGCCGTCCGTAAAAGAAGGACCGTGTCTCCTCTTTCTTGTGCAACTTCTTCGACTCTATTCCCCATCTGTCCACTGCCAATCAGTCCGATTTTCATTTTTCAACCGTCCTTTCCCTTAGCAAAAGCTGAGCTAATTGTTTCTTTTTCTCTTCCGAAAGGGACACTAAAGGCAGGCGTAGAGGTCCTGAAGGTAAATTTAATAACGACATAGCTGCTTTGACAGGAATAGGATTGGTCTCACTGAACAAGGCATGGATCAGCTCAAGTGCATTTAATTGTTTTTCTTTTGCTTGCTGCCATCTTCCGTCCATCGTATCTTTTACTAACTCATGGACTATTTTAGGCTGGATATTTGCCCATACACTGATTACACCGCTCCCTCCTACACTCATTACTGGCAGGATCAAATCATCATTTCCGCTGTAAAGACTGAATTTTTCGCTAATCAATCGAGCGGCTTCCATCACATAAGCCATATCTCCTGAGGCTTCTTTCAAACCAATGATATTAGGATGTTCTGCTAAATTTACTAGTACATGGATTGGAATCGACATGCCTGTTCTAGAAGGGACATTATATAAAATAAGCGGGATTGGTGATGATTCTGCAATTGCTGTGAAATGAGCGGCTAATCCTGCATCACTTGTTTTGTTGTAGTAAGGGGTGATGACCAAAAGTACATCTGCGCCCAAAGAAGCAAAATGCTTCGCTTTTTCAATCGTTTCTTTCGTATTATTCGTTCCAGCTCCTGCAATCACCGGCACACGGCCAGCCACTTTCTTTACTGTCAGTTGAAGGATCTTCTCCTCCTCAGATTGTGTGAGTGTAGAAGATTCTCCTGTTGTACCCAAAACTAATAATCCGTCTGTTTGTTCATCTAAATGGAATTGGATCAATTTTTCCAAACCAGCATAATCTACTGATCCCTCTTCATTCATCGGCGTGATCAGCGCCACGATCGAACCTTTTATCATCTTCATTCCTCCAATATTCTTGTCCATTCATGAACTGCTGGACCAGCCATTTGTATCGTATCCTCACCAGAGATCATCAAGTCTCCTTGTTCCAAGTGAACGACTACCTGATCTGCTGAAATCTTCCCAGTTTCCTTCGCAACCGCATAAGAGGCACAGCAACCTGTACCGCAAGCAAGTGTCCACCCTACTCCTCTTTCATAGGTACGGACGGTCAATTCTTGTTCATTGACTACTTCTACAAAGTTGACATTGGTTTTTTCTTTGAATAAAGGATGATGACAGATCAGTTCGCCTCTTTTTTTCCAGACTTCCTCACGCGAATTTTCAACAAAAACAACGGTATGGATCGTCCCTAAAAATAAACTAGTGATCGTTACTTTTTCGCCACCAATCTCTATTTCCTGGTTTTTTATTGGATAAGATTGCGCAGCTTTGATTTTTTCTGGAGAATCATCTGGCACTCCCATATCTACGCTGCAATAAAAAGGTGAGGGAGCCAACACCGTAATTTTTCTTGTGCCTGCTAACGTCTCTACGTCGAATTCCTGTTCATCCATCCTATTTTGATCATTCACATATCGAGCAAAACAGCGAATACCATTTCCGCACATAGGGGCACGGCTACCATCTTTGTTGTAATAGATCATTTCCAACGGATCGGTTTTTACGGCGATCAATCCGTCTGTGTCATATTTTTCTTTTGCACATAAAGAAGCAGCTAATTGACTATAATCCGTATCCTCTGTGTAATCTAATAAGATAAAATCATTTCCACAGCCATTATATTTATGAAGGATCATAAGAAACTTCCCCCCTTAGTAGATCAGAAAATACTTGTCTGCGAACAACCAGTCTCGATTGACCATTATTGACAAAAACAACTGCTGGTCGTGTCGCTCGATTGTAGTTGCTGCTCATCGAATATCCGTAAGCCCCCGTGGAATAAACAGCTAAAAGATCACCCGATTTTGCTTTCGGCAAATAAGTTTCTTTGATTACCACATCACCTGATTCACACATTTTCCCTGCAATCGTCACTTTTTCTGTTTTTTCTTCCGACAGTTTTTCTGCTAAATCACAATCGTATGCTGCCTGATACAGAGCTGGGCGGATATTATCTGTCATCCCGCCATCTACAAAGTAATATTTTTTATGTGGTGTCTTTTTGATGAAGCCAATCGTGTATAGTGTTGTACCAGCTTCCCCAACAATACTTCTTCCTGGTTCGATCAGTAGTTGACGAATCGTCAGTTTTCGTTTGTCCAAAGATTCTTCCGTATATTCAATCAGCTTTTTTAGTGCCTCTTCGATTGGGATTGGCTGATCATTTTGTGTATAACGAATCCCGAATCCTCCCCCGAGATTCAAGGAAAGTGGTTGGTCAAAATCGATTAAGTAACTCGTCAATTTGTCGATTTCAGCTAGCCAAGCAGTAACATCAAAAATTTGTGACCCAATATGGGCATGAAAACCTTCTAACTCTAGATAACTGCTTTCTTTTATCAATTGGAGAGCTTGCTGACACTCTTTACTTTCATAGCTCATGCCGAATTTTGAATCAATATGTGCAGTGACTATATATTCATGAGTATGGGCTTCTACACCGACATTCAACCGAAGCATGACATCGACTTTTTTAGAATAGCGTTGGCTTAATTCTTCTAATAACTCGACTTCCATCAAGTTATCGGCAACAACATGCAACAACTCATTTTCAAGTGCATAGCTCAGTTCTTCTGGGGTCTTGTTATTACCATGGAAATAAATAGCATCTCTAGGAAAATCAGCTTGCAAAGCGGTATAGATTTCCCCACCGCTGACAACATCCAGCCCAAATCCATATTCATGGACTAAACGTAGCATCTCAATCGTTTGGAATGCTTTAGAGGCGTAAAGAACTTTTGTATCAAAATGCTTCGATACAAAGCCTCGCTTGAATGACAGCATCGTTTGTCTCATCTTTTCTTCGTCATACACATACAGAGGTGTCTTATACTTTTCTGCTAATGTGCTTGCTGTGACTCCGCCAATTATCAATTCTGTCATTTTTTCATTCCTCTTTTCACATTTTTTCCGTTTTTATTGGAATTTCATTTGATAAAGATTTGAATTTTATTGGAATAATATTATACAAAATTTTCTGAATTGTCTAGTATATTTCGAAATATTTTTTTAAAACAAAAATAAAAAAGGGGACAAAAAATAAAATATCCGAACTATTAGAAGAATATTCCTGCGTATTAGCAGAGGTTTATCGCTGTTTAGCGATGATAAACCCTTCTTTCTTCCATATCGTTCGGACATCTTAAATTTTTGAGTTATTTCAACTATTTTCACGGTTCCATGATATTGAAATAGTTGTTTGTATCTGCTTTAAAAAGCATGGACCAGCTTCGTGGTTCACCTGAGGAATCAAGCATTTGCTGGAGGAATGCTACTCTTTTTCCTTCATAAATAAGCGCGGCCTCCTCTTTGTCTGAAGAAATAGGATAATAAGTCAAAATTCCTTGCCAGTAATCGATGAAATAAGTCGTTGGCAATGAATGGATTTGACCATTTGAAAGTTGCCAGTCATCTGTGAACTTTACCATGCCCGTCTGTTGTTTTTTGGTCGAAATAGTATGGATGCTTAAATAATCCAGCAACATTTCTCCATTCATCTGTGCCGATAGCTCTGACGAATCAGCCGATTCAATTGAAAACAAGTCCACATCTTCCTTTAATTCCAGTGCTCCAGTCAAGTACTCATTTCGCCAAGCCCCAGATTCCGTTTGATACCCTAGTTGTGTCAACGACCGCCGGCAAAGCGCTCTTGCTTCTTTATTTTCAGGATCTGCGTAAATGACCAAATTCGTAACTTTTGCCACCCATTGATAATTTCCTTTTTCATAATCTTCATGCGCTTTTTCTAAGATAGCTTCTGCTCCACCCATGTACTTTACCGTTTGTTTCGCTTCCCGTTCAGGAGGAAGCGGATTCAAATTCACCGGATTTGAATCATACCAACCGATATACTTTTGATAAACCGCCTTGCTATTATGAGCAATCGTTCCGTAATATGGTCTTAGATACCACTGGTTTGTCAGCTCTTCTGGCAAAGCGACTTGTTCTGCTAATTCGTTTATGGTATACCCGGCATTGACAGCTTTAAGTGATTCATCATGAATTCCTTTATATAACCGTGCTTGGTCTAGTAAATACCTGTTAATAGCAGCTGGTTCCTCCTCAGTGGCATACCGCGGCCAAGTATGCGCATGGAACAATACTTTTGCTTTTGGTCCATAGCGCCGTTGTGCCTCGATAAGGTATCTCGACCAGCTTTTTCCATCTCGTATCTGTGCCCCTCGCAGAGTATAAAGATTATGCATCGTACAAGTGCAGTTTTCTGCCATCCAAAGCGCTTGATATGTTGGAATATACGTATTCATTTCGGCAGGGGCTTCTGTGCCAGGGGTCAATTGGAAATCCAGATCTAATCCATCGATAGCGATTATTTTATTTTCAGTGATCTCACAAGTAGGAAGCTCAAAACTGATTGTGCCTGTAGATTGTCCTTGTCCAATCCCAACAGATAAGGAACCAAATGGACTTTTTTCTAAGGAAGAGCCATATTGAAAGACTGCTCTTCTTCCCATGGCCTTCCCTACCATAAGGTTCTCAGAAATAGCAGCTTCCGTAAATCCTTCAGGTACATAAATCGGAACAGAAGGATCTACTTTGAAGTCTTTAAACAAACCGCGTATGCCACCAAAATGATCGACATGGGAATGACTGATAATGATTCCTGCAAGATTCCCCTCCACTTCTGGATACCCGTTTTCATTAAACCAGCGATCCGCAAACTCAATCGCTGCTCTTGAACATTCGATACTCATCAATGTATCAAAGACAATCCATTTATTGTTTGGGGTAAGAACCAGTGTGAGGTTGGCCATATCAAATCCCCGTAACTGAAAGATTTGCTCAGTGACACGAAAGAGACCCGTTTGATGGTTACATCGCGCATTTTCCCAAAGACTTGGATTCGCACAGTTTGGACATTCCTCTTCTAAAAATGCATAAGCTTTCTGGTTCCATATAACTTTTCCTTCTTGAATAATCTCTAAATGGTTAAAGGGAGCAACACAATTCTGGCTAGCTAACATAAATTCATGATTATCCGCAAAGTTTAATTGTTTTTTTACGTTGTTATTTTCTTTCTGTGTCTCTTTCGTCGTATGCTTCTCCATTATTCAGCCTCCGTTTTCTCTTTTTAAACTAATTTAATTATAATATTATTTTAATATAAAGAGAAAGAAAACGCTATCTTGATTATACAAGCAGTAGGAAAATAAAAGGAAACATGGCAATTTGAAACTATTTCAAATATTTATAGGCTTCGATAATCTCTTCGTACTTTTCTTTCGCATTTTCTTCTACGGATTTATCTGGATGATACTTCATGACTTTTTGTCGATAGGCATGTTTGATCTCTTCTTTTGTTGCCTGTTCATCTACACCTAAGATTAGCCTAAAATAAGCTTCCAGTTCAAAAGGCTCGTTGATTACTAAAGAAGTTTTTTTGTTGTTCTTATTTTGATTAGATGATTGTTGCGTATGCTCAGAAGTATCTTTCTTTTCATTTTTTTCTTTGAGTAAAAAAGTGAATAAATACGTACACTTACGAAAATACTTATTCAAAGAATGATAAACAACTAAACGGATACCAATTGCTACGAGAGAGATCGGAACTGTCAGCAAAATATTCCAAATCAAAGCTAATTGAAAAATAACATTTAATAAATAAAAAACAGTAACTATCGTCATACATGATCCTATGATCTGCAATGGATAAATACCATAAAATTGTAATAGACTAGACAACAGCAGGTAACTCAGTGGAATGCTTAAAAGAATAAATAATTTTACAGATAGATGCGCTTCTGTAAATCGTTGAAAATAATGGATGATAGGCTGAAAAAATTCTAATAATTCAATATATCGCCCACCTATTTCATTCTGAAGGAACATCGAAAACAAAACAACAATTATGTACAAAGCTACTTCTGGGAATGCAAGCGTTACAATTATTACCCATAACAAAAAAATCAAAAGATAAAAAAACAGTAATAGGATGAATCCCATAAAGATTCCTCTCTTTCAAAATATTCGACAGATCACGTCTTTCAATTAAATTGTATTTCAAAGTGTAAATAAAACAAATACTTTTTTATTTTTCAATCGGCTGATTCTACAAAAAACCTCTTGAAAGGCAGATCGGATGATCCACTTTTCAAGAGGTCAAACTATGTTTTTCAACTTCTTATCAATTCGTTAGCTTATTATTTTGACGCACGTTTTACATAAGAACCTTCTGCTGTATTGATTTCCAATAATTCATCTGTTTCGATGAAGTCAGGAACATTGACCACTAAGCCAGTTTCCATTGTCGCTGGTTTACCTGAACCAGTAACTGTTGCACCTTTGATTGAAGGTTGTGTTTCCACGACACGCAACACGACAGTTGTCGGTAATTGAACACCAATAACTTCGCTACCGAAGAATTGGATTTTTACTTCCATGTTTTCTAGGATATATTTCATTTCTTCTTCTACTGTTTCTACAGGAATTTCATATTGTTCATATGTTTCCAAATCCATGAAGAAAGCTGTATCGTCCATCGTGTACAAATATTGCACAGGTTTTGTGTCGATATGTGCTTTTTCAAATTTTTCTTCTGGTCTGAAAGTTGTGTCGTATGTTGCGCCTGAACGGACATCTTTCAGTTTCATACGCATAACTGTATTTCCTTTACCAGGTTTATGGTGGCTTGCATCCAGAACTTTAATCAATTTACCGTCTTGAACGAACGTCATACCGGCTCTTAAATCACTTGCTGAGATCATTATTTTTGCTCCTTCTTTTCTTTATCATAATCAACTTTATTGTATCAGACAACCGGACAGAAAACTAGAGTATTCTCTATCTTTTAAGGTTTCATGCCTATTTGTCAAAAAAAAATAAACACGGGTAAACGATACTATCGAAATTTTTTTCTTTCAAGCCTTTGACTTTTATTTTTTTTCATGCTATCGTTAATAAAAATTTTAATTGGAGGGATACACATGACAGTCAGCAACCAAAAACAATTGAATCGTTGCTGTTGTATGGTGCGTAAAAGCAGCATACTATTTGTCATGTCTATTAATTGCCCTTCATAGAATGAGTACCAGGTAATTTACCTTTTGTCTACTCAATTTTTCTCTATGTCTTTCAAGGAGCTGATTTAATAGTCAGCTCCTTTTTTTATTATCTTTTTTAGGAGGTCCATATGATTATCTCGACAATTACAGAAGCTATTGGTTCCACACCGCTTTATCGCTTTGACAATCAGCACTATTCTATGCCTAAAGGTTCTGCTATTTATGCAAAACTGGAATATTTAAATCCAGGAGGAAGTATCAAAGATCGATTGGGTAGTTATTTGATCAAAGAAGGACTTGCCCAAGGAAAAATCAATGAAAAAACGACGATCATCGAACCGACTGCCGGAAACACAGGGATTGGGATTGCTCTGGCCGCACTCACGCATCAGTTAAGAACGATTTTTGTTGTTCCAGAGAAGTTCAGCTTGGAAAAACAACAATTGATGAAAGCATTGGGAGCAAAGATCATCCATTCTCCTAGTGAGAAAGGAATCGTCGGTGCCATCAGCAAAAGTAAAAAACTTGCAGAAGAGATATCGAATAGCTATCTGCCTCTTCAATTTGAAAATAAAGATAATCCCGCTGCTTACTATTATACGTTAGGACCGGAAATCTTTCATGAAATCAAAGAAGATATTCATAGTTTTGTGGCGGGGATCGGTAGCGGTGGAACCTTTGCTGGAACTTCTACCTTTTTGAAAGAAAAATATCCCGATATTCGAATAATCGGTGTAGAACCAGAGGGCTCTGTGTTAAATGGCGGAGATCCAGCCCCTCATGAAATTGAGGGTATCGGTGTAGAATTCATTCCGCCGTTTCTTTCTCCCCTTTCAATCAATCAGATCGAAACAATCTCTGATGGAGAAGGGTTTAACTATACTAGGCAATTAGCACGAGAACAAGGACTATTAGTTGGAAGTTCGAGTGGTGCGGCTTTTGCAGCAGCATTAAGAGAAATTCGTCGTTTACCACCTGGTCATCGTGTCGTTACGATTTTTCCAGACGCAGCAGACCGCTATTTATCAAAAAACATTTACTTATAGGAGGAAAGAAACATGCATATTCAAACAAAATTGATCCACGGAGGCATCAGTGAAGATCCCACAACAGGAGCTGTCAGTGTACCTATTTATCAAACATCCACTTATCGACAAGATGGAGTCGGACATCCTAAGCAATATGAATATTCAAGATCTGGTAATCCTACTCGTTTTGCACTGGAAGAACTGATTGCTGATTTGGAAGGGGGTGTTCGAGGATTCGCTTTTTCCTCTGGACTTTCTGGGATTCATGCCGTTTTTTCTCTTTTTGAAGCTGGCGATCATATCTTATTAGGAGATGATGTCTATGGGGGAACATTCCGTCTATTTGACAAGGTTCTTACTAAAAATGGTCTCGAGTACACGATCATAGATACGAGCAATCTTGATAAAATAGAACAATCCATCCACCCCAATACAAAAGCACTTTATCTTGAAACACCTAGCAATCCGCTTCTAAAGATTACTGATTTAGAAAAAAGTGCCACTCTGGCTCATCGACATGGATTGATAGTTATTGCTGACAATACATTTGCTACTCCTTATTTTCAAAAACCATTAGATCTTGGTTCTGATATCGTTGTCCACAGCGGCACCAAATATCTAGGCGGACACAGCGATGTAGTAGCTGGTTTAGTGACTACTAGACATAAAGAGCTGGCTGAGCAGATTGGATTTTATCAAAATGCTATCGGTGCCGTTCTTGGTCCTCAAGATAGCTGGTTACTTCAGCGTGGAATCAAGACTCTAAGTGTTCGTATGGAGGAACATCAAAAAAATGCTTTTGCAGTAGCTGATTTTCTCTTTTCTCATCCAGCAGTAGAAAAAGTCTACTATCCAGGATTACCCGACCATGAACTTTATGGAATTGCTAAGCAACAAATGAGCGGCTTTAGCGGAATGGTTTCTTTTACTTTAAAAAATGAAGCAACTGCTATTCCTTTTATTGAATCTCTCCAACTATTTACTCTAGCAGAAAGTTTAGGTGGCGTAGAAAGTTTAGTAGAAGTTCCCTCTGTCATGACTCATGCGTCTATTCCAAAAGAAAAACGTGAAGAGGCTGGCATAAAGGACGGATTAATTCGTCTTTCTGTAGGAATTGAGTATGGTCAGGATCTCATAAACGATTTAGCTCAGGCATTTGACACAATCAAGAACTAGAAAGTCCACATAAATGGTTTAGCAGAAAAATCTAAAAAATATTTCAGATTGCTACACCTTGGAAACGATAAGTGTTAGAATCAAGTAGAAAGACGTTTTTGTAAATTTCACTAAATAATTCTTTAGTGGAAAACATCAAAACAAATGAACAAATAGATAGGAGTCTTACAAATGAGAATGAATGTCGAAAGTTTTAATCTTGACCATACAAAAGTCAAAGCACCTTATGTACGTGTAGCCGATCGAAAAACAGGTGCACATGGCGATGTCATCATTAAATACGACGTCCGCTTTAAACAACCAAATAAAGAACACATGGATATGCCAAGTCTGCATTCATTGGAACACTTGACTGCTGAACTAATCCGTAATCATGCGGATTATATCGTAGACTGGTCACCAATGGGATGCCAAACAGGCTTTTACTTGACTGTGTTGAATCATGAAAGTTACGAAGATATTTTAGATGTTCTGGAAGCAACGATGAAAGATGTCCTTGAAGCTACTGAAGTACCAGCAAGCAATGAAACACAATGCGGCTGGGCTGCTAGCCATACATTAGAAGGTGCGCAAGCCTTAGCTCGTGAATTTTTAGCAAAACGCGATGAATGGTCTGAAGTAGAAGCATAGTTTCTAAAAGAACGTAAAGGTGAGAAGCAATAAAGCTATCTTATCTTCGTAGTCGTTTTATTAACTATTTATTGTCTGAAAAGAGTACTAAACGAGAAAACAAATAGCTAGTTTTCAGTTTAGCACTCTTTTTATCATATAATAGAAAGGAGAAAAATTTATGTCTATCTATACTTTTGAAGTTGCTTTAGAAGACGGCACAGTTTATTCATTGGAAAAATATGCCGGCAAACCAATAATCATCGTCAATACTGCAACAAAATGCGGCCTAGCACCGCAATTCGAGCAATTAGAAGAACTTTATCAAGCTTATCAGTCACAAGGTTTGGTTATATTAGGCTTTCCTTCGAATCAATTTAAACAAGAACTAGCTTCAGCGACTGAAGCAGCAGAAGCTTGTAAAGCCACTTATGGCGTTACCTTCCCTATGCATCAATTGATTGATGTAAATGGAGAAAATACAGATCCTCTTTTTACTTATCTTAAAAATGAAGCTCCTGGTACTGTCACTAAAGCCATAAAATGGAATTTCACTAAATTTTTGATTGATCGAAATGGAAAAGTAATTGAACGATTTGCACCACAAACTTCTCCATTGAAAATGACCACTGCAATTGAATCCGTTCTTTAACTTAATAAAAATAAAAAAAGATGAACTATTTCTAGTTCATCTTTTTTTATTTGCGTGGCGACGTCCTACTCTCACAAGGGGCAACCCCTCACTACAATCGGCGCTAAGAAGCTTAACTTCTGTGTTCGGCATGGTTACAGGTGTATCCTTCTCGCTATCGCCACCACACTGTGGTGTTATCTTTTATTGAGTAAATTTTGTTCACTCAAAACTGGATTTGAAGTCATATAAGTTTTTTTCCGAGTTCTTTTCTTTTAATCAATTGGTTAAGTCCTCGATCGATTAGTATCAGTCCGCTCCATACATCACTGTACTTCCACTCCTGACCTATCTACCTGATCATCTCTCAGGGATCTTACTTTCTTAAAGAAATGGGA